>Ga0102590_1000142_pt1 | contig 194134 bp, 143 predicted proteins | sample AraplaMF_Col_mMF_FD_76859 | JGI IMG/M metagenome (GOLD analysis project Ga0102590, IMG submission 76859) | Arabidopsis root microbial communities from the University of North Carolina, USA - plate scrape MF_Col_mMF | ecosystem: Host-associated > Plants > Roots > Endosphere | place: USA...
GTGGAAGTGATCAACTATGTAAAATTTGTGGAGAGCATAGAAAAAAGTAAATCCAATGAAGGCTACCGGATCGGTAAGTACGAGATCAAGGTAGGGGCTAAAGGCTCTTTGAGCAATGACTTCCCGGTATTCCGCTATGCAGATGTGCTGATGATGAAGGCGGAGTGCCTGTTACGTGCCGGCCAGACTTCCGAAGCCGCCGCATTGGTAACCCAGGTGCGCCAGCGGGCATTTGCCGGCACTACCCCTGCCAAAGCTACGGTTACCGTAGCCGACCTGCAAAAAGGCAGCAGCTACCAGTATGGATACTGGAACAACGGGCAGGTCACGGAACTGCAGGGCGGGGCAGATGTTACCTACGGCCGTTTCCTGGATGAGCTAGGCTGGGAGTTCGCGGCGGAAGGCCACCGCCGCCAGGACCTGATCCGTTTCGGTATTTTCACTACTAAAAAGTGGTTCCAGCACCGGCCCAACGGGGATAACCGGAAGCTGTTCTTTATACCGCAGGAGGAGATGAATAAGAACCCGAATTTGGTACAGAACCCATAATGGGGACTTGATTGTTTGGGATTACGAATGTGTAATGCCTGTAATAAGGCCTGGCGGCCCGCCATAATTCAATATGGCGGGCTTTTTTTTGGAATTGTGGGTAAAAACCTTATTTTTGCGTCCCTGAATAGGAATTTTCAACCGGAGAAGTGCAGGAGTGGTTGAACTGGCACGCCTGGAAAGTGTGTAAACTCGAAAGGGTTTCAAGGGTTCGAATCCCTTCTTCTCCGCTCAAATGAGATTTCAGATCTCTCAAAAAAAGGTTGCTCGAAGAAGAGCAACCTTTTTTTTTATTTTCGGTAAATTGGAATGGAACGTTGTTGATTTGTTATAGCTTTTTCGAAGAGATTACGCTGCAAGCTGCCTGCCTTTAATGTGCATTGATTTTTCTAAACCCATTGCTACCTCCTTTTTGTAGTCAATTACACATTATTCCGAAAAGGCGTTGTTATTTGATATGCAGAATTTTCATCAGCGTCCTTCCATTCGTGGGTGCCGAATTGTACCGGTGTTGCCTTTTGATAAAGGATAATACTGCATCCATCATTGCCCACCTGAACAACCATATCTTCGCGTATGGCAGTAAGATCGTATGATGAACGTGCCAGATATTCAGCAACTATATTTGTTCGCCCGCCCTGCTCAGAAAGTTGGAGAAACTGACGGTGTTTACCCCGCCATACTGCAATACTTTTATGGCATGTCTCATTGCTGTTAATGTAATTTTTAGAAAGCCTAGTTTGCATTGCCATACCGGGGCTATAGGGTGAAGGGATGTTTACTGTTAATTGTCGCTCGCCTGCCAGGTGAATAACTAATGAGTTGTCGGTATCCGGATCCGGAAAGTGAAGGGTTTTGACCGGTTCCTCGAATAGAAGATGGTCAATTTCAGTCAGTATAGTTTGTCGCATAATAATTTCCACTGCGCTTTCAGAACTTTCTTCAGGGCTGATGGCCGACAGTTTCCGCAGCTGCATGGCGTCCAGAAAAGGGCTGTCGTCTAATGCTACCAATAAAGAACCTGTTAATTCGCCATCGCTTAATACCAGCGAGATATTAATGCGGCCCGACTGGTCGGCAAAAGCCTGCATTAGCATAGAACCTGTTTCCTGGTTCCAGACCATTGCTTTCCGCCCAGGCGCAAGGCCTTGAACATGTACATCCCATAAGTGTGCCTTAAGGCGGGGATTCTGAGGGGGATCAACCAGCCATATCAGTTCGAGGTATTTCTTTAGCACCAGGGAGCTACCCCGGTGTTTGCAATTGTTGATTCGTTCGAATGCTTCTGCTGACGTTTCCGTAAAGTCTTTAAGCAAAGCGGGCGCTTTGAATTCATACTCCCGTACGCCCGCGTTGGTGAAGAAACGTAGCCGTAAAGGATAGGGAAAGGCACTGAAACCGGGAAGGTTCATGAATTTGGGCTTTCGTAAAGTGGAGGCTTTGAGGGTTACCTCTATGAGTCCGGGAATGCCGGGCACGTAAATTTCCCGGTATTCACTTTGCGGATCCTGGTAAATGCCGAGTGGATCGTTTAGCACCTGGTAGGCCAGATTGCCCTGATCTTCAGAACGTATTCCCCACTTAAACGGAATGGTTGGCACTTTTACCGGTTGAACAGCAGCTTTCTCTGAGCCATAACCGGGAGCCAGCGAAAGGGAGAGGTTTCCCTGCGCAACTTGTCCTTTCCCTGGATTGCAACGGTCTTCCAGGATCCATTTGGAGAATCCTTCCAAATCGGATGCAGTTAGCCTTGGCAGTACCGCATCCGGTACATTAAAAGCCCCCGAGAGCAACATCCTTCCTCCGGAGCCTGTGCAATGTTTAATGACAAGCCAATCAATAGTAAATGGATTAGTAACAGCCAGTGACTTGTCATAGGCGTAGCTGTCACCTGGTAGTTTTGTAATACTCTCCTTGTCCTTAAGCTTGTCTGCTATAATCTTGCCTGCAATTGTCTGATCAAAGCCCGCAATCAGAAACCCCGCCAGGCCCACTGCTATAAGTGCATTGGGAACGCTGACATTGATTGCCAGGCCAATACCAACCTGCCCGTTATCAACTGCGGTAATAAAGACAGACAAAGGGTTGACTAACACGACGCCGAAGCACCTTGCAACATCCCATCCGTTTTTGATGATATCGAAGCTAAGTGTTCCACGAATTAGGTTATCTGAAGGCACCGAGAAATCAACGTTGATAAACACATCAAAATTAATATCGTTGCCGGCGCATGCATTGACGATAAGGCCATGTTTGGTAAGCACCGCACGGGGAGTCTTGTCACCGATATAGCCCGTTTTTATATTGGGGCTAAAATCTATAGGAGCCTTGTCTTTAAGTGATGGGTCAACGGTTTTGGCTAATCCGCCAGCCACAGCACTTCCGTCCAGGTCCAGGCACCAGTCATCTGTATCCTTAAGCGTCGAATGAAAATCTGCACTGAAGAAATGATGCCATTCGTTGGCCATGTCCACGGCATATTGCCATTCGCCTGAGGGGAAGGTGAACCGCAACACAATTTCGCCGCCATCGGCTCTGGTAATTCCTGCATTTAGCACTTTCTTGTTACCGGGCGGAAATATATCCTTCATTTGGTTGCCGATATCAAAGGGCATGGTCGTTGAACCTGCCTTTTTAAGCATGGTAACCACCTGGTCAGGCAAATTCAGCCCCCCGAGTGCTTCAGGATCAAGTTCCATTTGAAGTTGAGGGACTCCATTTGGGTCAACACTGATACGCACGGTTATCCGAACCAACCCAACAGGTATATTTTGCGTCTGCACCGGGGGCTGTGCAAGACCTGCAACGGCGACATCGTGAATATTTACAAAATAAACTTCCAGGGCCATATTCATTGAAAGCGCGCCTGCGGTATAACCGTAATTGTTCGGATTCGGGCTGATGGAATCGGCCCCCGACATTTCATTGAATACAACAAAGCGGTCGTTTTCGACCCTCCCGAAATCAATGTGCGTGACAAGTAGCCCGTCCAGCCAGCTCTGTTTGTTTGCCGGGAAATTTAGCGGAGTGTCAGGAGGTCTGAATGAATCTGCAATGCGGTATTTGATCAGCCGCTCGAACGAATCTTGCGAAAAAGCAATTTGACAGAACATAAAATTCGTATTTGGGGTTAAGAGAATTTAAAAATGTGGTTTCGCGCCTTATTCCACATGAATTTCCGCTACTGATTTGTTTGATCCGGGGTTTGTTCCCTGTGATAACAATCCTATGTTTGAAGTCGAATGGAATTAACAGGCCAAATACAGATACATCGAAGGGCCTTTAATTTGGGAGTAAAGAAGAAATATTATCGAACGGTTGCATTAATTCCAGGCCAGTACCTGGAATGTACCAAGTAAGATACAGATAATTTTAGTCATTGGCAAGTTTAACTTAAAACTTATTAAAGCGCATCCCGCCTTGGAATTTACTAAAACCTTATCCAAAGGTTAATATCCCAGCCCCCAGCCTTTTACCTTTCTTATTTATCACTTTGGATACTTATTTATCATGTTGTCCAGGATTAATTACTTCATTTACAACATTCAATATGCCCTTTGGTGTTCTAATAGGCTCCCTTCTTCTCCGCAAGCTTTAAAAAATGCTCATAAGTTTTATACTTGTGGGCATTTTTGCTTTAAAGAATGGGCACTTTTACCAGATGCGGTAAAAAGCTGGGGATAACGATAGTGTGAAAAATTGGGAAAGTGTATTAAATATGAAGTTTAGCAAGCCTATGCCACTCATTAGGCATTGCGCTACCGCTTTTGGGAATATCATTTGTATCCAGCCTTGCCAATTCAAATCTTTCGCTTTTTGTAGTGCTTGCGATATCCACGTGAGTAGTAAGCGCTAATTTACATTTCAAATCCCTCAACAGAGAAAGCGTATCATCATTATAACTGCCATAGGGATAACACATGGTCCAGCTATTTTCATTTTCTCCAATACTTTGAACAAATTTTGCCGATTCGTACAGGTCAATGTATTGTAATTCTTTACTTAATGCCCCCAGCCAATAATGATCATTTCCATGTCCTCCAATGTGCATTCCGTTTCTTTGCATACACTTTAGTTGCTCAGTGCTCATATACAGCTCCTTACTGAATGCCTTTTCATCTGCACTAACAAATTTGCAAAACAACGTATCTGTTATGGCATTTCTTATGTCCTCGGGCAGTTCAACCTGTAGCATACGTTTGATGAAAATCACTTCTGGTGGATCGAATCTACTGGCTACTGCTAATTTCTTGAAATAAAAATCATTGGATTGGAGATTATGCCCTGTCCTGTAATTATCCAGTTGCTGAAAAATCTGCTGGATAATCAAATCTTTATTTGGAGTAGCCGCTAATATAAAATGAATCTTATTTACATCCAGCACACTGTTTTCGGTAACAGTTTTTACAGGCACAAAAAAGGAACCTTGTAACTTTTTTCTTTCAAGAAAAGGGAAAACGTTTGTATAATGATCGATATACCCGTCATCAAAAGTTAATAAGCATGCATTAGGAGGCAATTCAGTATCATTGTCGATTGCCTCAATTAGCTCTTCCATTTTTATAATATTGTAATTTTTTTCCAGGTAAGCAATCTGTTCGTAAAACAAATTCAAGTCTAATCCTTTAATTTCCGGATATCTTGTATGTTTAAGATCACGTACATAATGATACATTACAATAGTACATTTCTTGCTCATTTTATTAACTTTAAATGCTGTTAGGGCGATCCTGATCTCCGTCTGCTTTAAAAATGTAAAACTTATCCTGAGATGTAGTGAAGAAATTTATCGAAACATTGCTTTGCTGGAACGGATTAAAATAATGAGGAATAATCAGACCCTCATAATTATCCCTTAGCAGAAAACCAGCTGCCGTCATTGTATCGTGGTCAATTCCGTATTGACAGAAGTCGATATATTCATACTTGTTTGCATATAAGTATTCTTTCAAAGAGGCGCCAATACCATTTAAAGCTGAGTCATCACCAATAAAATCTACCACCCTTAATATTCTGGCCTCATTTTGTACAATCTCTCTTGTTGCGATCATGCCATTGACCATGCCACTGGCATCTGCAATACCAAATACTTTATAAGTATAGAAAGGATGATTGAAATAACGCTTCTCAATATACTGAGGAGGTTTATAGGGTATGCGTAATTTATATCTTTCTACATTGAAGCGTGCGGCCAATTGGTCGAAGGTTGCAAAAGGTATCATCTTTTTACCTGTCGGTGGCATGGATTTATTATCCTGTACTACGGTTTCTGCATTTATGCAGATATTAAATACAGAAAGCCGGTCATTCAGCATAAAGTAGTGCTTTAACTGTCCGGTTTTATATCCCATAAATTCGTATAGAGGCAGGGTTTTGGTATTGGCCCCTACGGTAGAAATAACTCTGAAACCAAATTCCGTAATAAGTTTCTCAAGCATCGTCAGACCCAGCATAGGATCTCCATTTTTTGGTCTCGCTTTCCAAAGAACGGTAAAAATGTCACTGTCCTTATATTCAGAGCCATACAGAATAAATCCCAGGATCCCATCAATCTGACCATCCTGGTTGATGGCCAGCAAAAAGTTCAAACTATTTTCAAACAGGTAATCATAGTCGAAAAGACGATCACTTTTCAAATATATATGCTCACTGTTCCATTGATTTTTAAGAAACAGAAGCAGGTTTTCCCTGTCATTTATTGTAGCTATCCTAAAATGGTGCAATTTGTAGTGTTGATATTTAACTGAAAAAATTATACATCTATTGCTGCATTCATCACTATGTTCACACCATTGATATGCTGGGAACAGGTTGTAAGAAAGTCAACCGTAACAGCCACCTCTTCCGGTAGCAAAAGTTTACCTAATGGATGTGCTGCTATTATGTCATCAACGAGTCTCTCATCTATATCCTGATTAAAATCAGTCAACACAAAAGACGGTGAAACGCAATTTGATGTGATATTAAACCGATTATTTTCTGTTGCCCAGGATTTTGATAGTGAAAGCAAATAATTTTTACCGGCCACATATTCCGACCATCCAATTGGGGGTTTGCCAACGATAGCTGCGGAAAGGACTGTTATTATCTTGCCAAACTTTTTCTTTCTGAAAATCTTTATCGCTGCCTGGGAGATTTTTATAGTACTGAGCACATTTACCTTGAAATCGTCAATAAGCTTTTCGGTATCTACTTTATGAAAATGGTTTTTAGGGGGATTAACTGCAGCATTATTTACTAAAACATCAATATTCCATTGTTGAATGCTATCTGCAAGAGACAATAAAGAATCTTCCCTGTTAAAATCACAATATACTTTTGTTACATTCGCATGCGCTGATACTAATTCAGATGCAGCACGCTCCGAATGCAAATAGGTGAAAAATATATGATTGCCGGGATTTTCTGCCAGTTTGTTGACAATTGCGCTTCCAAGACCCTTACTTCCTCCTGTTACTAATATATTCATACTATTCCGATTAATAATTTGCCTTTGGCGACTTTCTTATTATCCTCATTGGAAAATTCAAATTTGAACTCGTAGGCATTTACAGATTCAAATACTGCACTTATTATAGCGGAGAAGGAAAGGGTATCATTTAAAAATACAGGCAAATGATATTTAATTTCCTGCTGCATTATCATAACATCTTTTACTGGTAGTAGTTCCCCCACAAAAAAAGAAACGAACCCATTTAAAATATTTCCATGCATCACAATATCCTTAAAGCCTTTTGAATTGGCAAAGGACCTATCTACATGAAGAGGATTCCTGTCTTTAAAAGCTCCCAGAAAGCCTTCGTAAACTTCACTGGTTACCATAAATTCATACTCATATTTGTCTCCTGTCTGCACTATACATTCAGTTTTAGTGAAATTGCGTCGCACATTTCCCCAACATTTTTCCAATTCCTGATCTCATTGGCAGTAAATTTTAGCTTGAAATGTTTCTCGATAGAGACAACCAGTTGTATATGATTTAATGAATCCCATTCCTCTACATCCGCAGAAGTTGTTTCACGGGTAATCACCAGATCGTCATTTTCCAATACGTCTCTAAAAATAGCATTCACATCCTTTAAAACGTCCATAACGCTGTTTAATTAATTAATATAGTGAACAAGTGGTTTGAAATTTTGTGTATCAAGATACCAAAGACCATTATGATTAGTAAACCCTAAATTTAGATAATGATCCCGAACAAGATCATTCTTGGCAGTAGGTATAAATTCGCCAACAAGTTGTTTGAAGCCATTATGCTTTGCCAAATCTACACAATAATTTACAACACTACTTTCAACTCCTCTCTTAAGCACCCGGCAGCTCATCACCCAAGTATCAATAAATAATTCTTCATCATTCAGCTTTTTCAGTATGAGGACAGATATGAGTCCATAATCTCCAAACTTATCCTTCAATTTAATGGAGCAGGTGAAATAGCCTGGATCCGTTCCAATATCTTTAATCTCACTCTCAGAATAGCGGACCGTTCTTAAATTAAACTGATTTGACCTTTGCGTAAGCTGAGCAATCCTGGGAATATCCAGTGGATTAAACGGCTCAAGTACAATTTGCATTTGAAGACTTTTCAAATAGTCTTCAATGTTGGTTAATGAGAATTGAAGTTTCTGTCTTTCAGCTTCCTGCTGGTATTGTTTAGTGCGGTCTTTATCACCTGTCGAGAAAGAGGCGGTCTCGAATAGGTTCAAGGATTTCAAATAATCCAGGTACAATGCAGGGTCATCAGGTAGTTCAGGAACAGACACCGCTGGCAGATTCTGGGAAATAATTGCTCTTTCAGCCGGGTTGTCGTCAAGAAATACCATAGAATCAAAGCCAATATTTAGTATTTGTTGAATAGCTCTGATATTGTCTGCCTTGTTCTCCCAATTAGCAACAAAAACGGCGATGTCGTCAAGCCGTAATACCATTTCGGGATGTTTTTCAAATGGTTCCTTTGCAATAGCTTCTGTATTCTTTGAACAAACAGCTATAATAATTCCTCTTTCTTTAAGCTGCTTAATCCATTTTTGAAGCTCTGTATAGGATTTACCAACCCCGAGCGAACCAATCTCTATTCCCTGAAGACCATCGTCTCCAATAACTCCTCCCCATATAGTATTGTCCAGATCTATTATAAGACATTTTTTGATCGCTCCTAAAAAAGCCGCAATAAATGTTACTAATTTTTCGGAAATGACTGCATGAAAATCCAATGAATAATGGAGATCAGCATTTACATACTGTCCCCAATCCCGGATATTACGGGCACCATAGTATTGAATTAGCCCGTTGATGTCAAATAAATATAAGTTATCGAATGACCTTGCTAATCGCAGCAATTCGTAATTCAAATTATAAATATTACCAGCAAAAGACAGATCAATTTTGGAATAGATATTTCCAAAAACTTGATCATTAAGTATTTCCAGATTGTTAATAATAATCTTAGTCTTTAAACGGCTATCCAGTACATTGATCAGGTTAGTCAGGTTTGCTATGTAGTTGCGGGTATAATGCGTCTTCTCTTCTGCCGACAGGGAATAAAATTTATCTTGTAATTTCAATGAAGAAATGGTGATGAAGACAAAGTCAGGACTGAAGTTATACAATCCTGAGTTTTGATCAAATATCTCTGGCTCGATCTGATCATATTCAGCGTTATAAATTTCGAACTCAATTGAATGTGTCAACCCTGAGTATCCAATTGATTTTGAAATAAACTGGGTAGCATAATTCCCAAGAATTGCAATTTTAGCTTTTTTGAAATTATCCTTCTGAATTCCTTTTGCTTGACTTTTTAAAGTTTGAAAGTCTAATATCACTGCTGCTAAATAAATGGTAAAAAAATATATGTAAGGGTTTAATTTCCTGCGAAATTAATAAAAAAAATTAGGACCATCTAACCACAGTTAGTAATTAATGATTTGTGCCTTTGCAGACTTGGTACCGGTTGAATAACGTTTGACTCAGTCAGCAAACCGTTTGGCAACCACATAAAACCGCATGAAGAAAATTTTGTTAGAAAATGATAGTTTGTTGATTATTAGTGCTTTGCGTTGTTTGTGTTGTTGCAAACAATTGGTAGTGATGAACTGGTTATGTTAGTGGTTGACAGGAACCCCAGAATGCTATTTATGCTTATCTCAACAATAATGGAATGCAATGTGCCGGAGAAATTGATATTATCGGATAAACCAATCCCTTCTTCTCCGCAAGCTTTAAAGGGATGGACGAAAGTCTGTCCCTTTTTTATGCACACAAGTGAACATTCAAAAATTTACAACTACATTTGCTTTGCAAAACAATGAATGTTTGTTGCCCAAAAAATACCTGAATTTTAATAGTCATTGGTCATGTAAACCCGTTTTTAACTTCAATAATCCATAAACATTTCAATTTAAAATTTAAACATCTCTTATCTATGAAAAAGAGCTTATTTGCAGCGTTAGCGCTGAGCGCATTGCTTTTCGCATGCTCAAAGGAAAAGACAACCCAGGACAAGCCCGCTCCATCAGGAAAGAAAGTCCCTATCAATGTTAGTATTACTGATTTTGTAAAGAAGGTAGAGCAGCTACCTAGTCCTTTAGGTAGAAAAAGTAACCTGTCTGCAAAAGATTCTGTACTCAGCACCGAGATCTCCGACATTTATTTCTTCGTGTTCGAGAGTCATAATCAGGTGGTTGATTTTATACACCAGCGCTCAACAGATGACAACTTTGGCATTATTGCCGATTCATTGCCCGAGGGAAATTATAGGGTCGGTTTAGTGGCTTCTACAGACAGCCTTACCATTATTGGAGGATCAGTATTCACTAATCAACCTGACGAAACAATGGCGCCAACACCTTTTCCGGATGTGTTTTACAAAGGAGCTGACATCACAGTAAGCGCTGGTGGTAATAATATATATGATCTGTCATTAGAACGTATAGTGGGATTCCTGGAAGTAAATATAGGAGACGCCCCGGCTATCAATGCAGACTCAAGTATTACAGTAAACCTGAGATTTGAGAACAGTTATTTGAGCCCGGTATATGGCGAGTCATACCAGGGCACATTTCTTATTCCTATGAACATTCCTCGTCGGAGCCAGCAGGTATTTAATGCCTTTGTGATGAGTACTTATGCGGATGTATTCGTGGATATTACTTACCCCGATAGAACGACCGGAGCACTGCTAACAAAGACGATCAACTACGTTGGGATTGACAAGAACGCAAAGACCATCCTGAGCGGAAATCTTTATTCAGCGCCTCCTGTGCCTGAGAAGTTCAGTAATGGCTTTAATGTTAGCATAAATAAAATTTGGGGACCATCGAATGAAATTGGCTTCTAATGTTTTAAAGGGATGGATGAAAGTCTGTCCCTTTTTTTTATATTTAGTCTATGGCTTATAAAAGAAAAGGGCATCAAAGTTCTGCCAATTTCTTTTATTACTTTTGCATCATATTTATCCACTAGACCATGACCCGTACCACCGCTGCACAGTATATTTTCCTGTCATTTCTTTTTTTTGCTATAGCCTGTTCTGAGCCGGAAAAGCCGGTAACGAAGAAGGAAGCAGCAGAAGTAGCCACCTCGCTGGTAAATGCCTTTGCCCATCGTGATCCCAGCCGGTTCAATGAGCTGCTGGACGTGGACGCCTTTAAAAAAAGAGTTGTGAACCACGCCGGTGATAAACTTGCGTCATCAATAGTGGCAGGTGCAATGAAAAGTATGAAATCGGGAGAATTTGGCCTTCAAATAGTAAGAGCCCTTGGCAACAAAGGAACTTATGAGCTGGTAAAGCAATATGAAAAAGACGATCACCAGCACCTGGTCTTCCGGCTGTACGATGAGCAACTTAACTACCACGACTTAGAGCTTATCAAAAAAGGGGATCAGGTTAAAATAGCAGACATATTTGTCTATGTCACAGGAGAAAACCTAAGCAGCACTTTAGCTGAATCGCTCCGGTCCATGACTGAACAAGAAGAAGCAGTAAAGGAAGTCGGTAAAAAGGATGTAAGAAAAGTACAGCTGATCAAAAAATACATCAATTTAAATGATTATGAAAAGGCCAGACAGGTTTTTGAAACACTTCCTGCTGTGATGAAGGAACAGAAGCTCATTAAGATAATATATATTCAAATTGCCAGTGGCCTGGGAAATGATAAATACCTGGCTGCATTAAACAAGTTTCAACAAGAGTACCCGGACGCACCTAATATGTATCTGCTCATGGTTGATGCTTATTTCCTGAAGAAAGACTTCCCAGCTGCCATGCGATGCATTAACCAACTGGATTCACTTATTAACAAGGATCCTTTTTTGGATTATTACCGGGCATTGATCTGCAAAGAAAGTGATGATAATGTCAACAAGCTGGTTTACCTGAAAAGGCTGCATCAAAATATGCCCGGTTTTGGACCCGGCACGCTGGAATTAATCAATACCTATGTGGATGACAAACAATGGGACCAGGCGGTGCCACTTACCCAACAATACAGGAAGAGCAAAAATGCCGACACCATGACGCTTAAAATGTTGTACCTGCTGAATCCCGACTTCAAAAAGAAAATGAAGGCAGCAGATGATCATTAAATTATACCTCGGCTGCTACCTCCGACGGTGTTTTTCCAAACTCCTTTTTAAATACAAAAGAAAAATGTGAAAGGTCTTCAAAGCCTACTTCCAGGTATACCTCGCTCGGTTTTTGATTTTGTTTGCTGATCTGAAAATAAGCTTCATCCAGCCGTTTCTTTTTAAGCCAGTTGCCCGGTGTTGTTCCGAAAGTCTTTTGAAAATCACGCTTGAAAGAAGACAGGCTTCTGCCTGTGAGAAATGCAAAACGTTCCAGGCTAACATTGAAACGGAAATTCCGGTTCATATAATCTTCTAAATCGATCTTGCCGGGAGCGCCGAAGTTGAACAGGACATTGGATAGATCCGGGTCAGACTTTAACAAGATCAGGAGCAGCTCTTCCCGTTTAATGTCAGAAAATGTTTCATCAAGCTCCAGGTCACCTGCATAGTAAGGTTCCAGCGATTTGATGTAGCTCCTTATCCATTTATTCTCTTCTATAAACACAAATGAATCTACCTGATCCGATGCCTTTACCTGGTAAGGATGGCGTTCCAGGAACTTTTTTAAGAACGGCTCATCCAGCGCAATGATGATCTTTTCAAACTGGTCTTTCTCCTTAAACTTTGTGTAGCGGATCAGATGGTTTTTCCGGGCGATAAAGTAATCGCCCGGACCCATAGTATATCTTTTATTGCCATCATAAGCTTTCATGGAGCCTTTCAGCAGGCACATAAAAAAATGTTCAGGTATGAACTGCTCCGGCGAGATCTCCGGGCCTAAATGACAGGAATGTATATGATTAAGCTTCAATTTTTATGCTTGCTGATTATGTTACAAATTTACTCATTTCACCCAGCTGTCCAGGCTCGCTAAAATCGCTTCCTCTTTGCTTCGCGGATGCCAGTCTAAAATTGCCCTTGCTTTCCTGTTTGACATTTCAATGTAACACTCTTTTGGGGTAGGTTGCATGTCATTAATTTTAGCAGCTTTTCCAGGACGTTCTTTTTTGATAAGCTGAGCCACATCATAAAAGCTAACCACACCTGCTGATGTTGCTAAAAAGCGCTGTCCTTTCGCAGCAGGATGCAGCATTGCTTTGATGTGAATATCCGCTACATCGCGCACATCCACCACCCCCATGGTAAATGCAGGGCTTTCCGTAACAGTACCGTCAATGAGCGCCTTCACTACGCCCTCAAAAGAAGCCGGATAAATATCTCCTATGATGGGGCCAAAAATTCCGACAGGATTAATAACCGTCAGCTCCAGATCTCCACCCTCGTTCTTAATAAAGTTCCAGGCTGCTTTCTCGGCCACGGTTTTGGATTTGATGTATGGTTGAATGGGTGCGTTTTCATCTGTCCAGTCTTCTTCTGTAAAAATATGTCCTTTAATGCGATTACTGTAGCCAATTGCCGCAAACGAAGAAGTTAACACCACCCGCTTTACCCCTGCATTCCTGGCGGCTTTCAGAACTCTCAGGGAACCATCGCGGGCAGGAATGATAAGCTCGTTCTCGTCCTGGGGTTGAACCAACGGAAAAGGTGAAGCCACATGCAATACATAATCACAATCCCGTACGGCTTCGTCCCAGCCTGCATCTGCTAACAGATCCGCTTCAACAAAATGCAGGTGCTGCAGATCCATTAGTCCGCCATCTTTCAACGCATTAACAATACTTTCCTTTTTGGATAAGGAACGAAGGGTGGTTTTGACGGTATATCCCTGCTGCAATAATTGTAAAATAGTGTGAATGCCTACAAAGCCGGTTCCCCCTGTTACTAATACTGTTTGATTGTTCATGGTCTCATTTTAATTGTTGCAGCAAAGTTCAGTATTAAGTTGAGGAACGGCTTTGTTGTGGCGTTCAATTTTGTTTTGTTGTGAGGGTCAGGTTATGAAAGTGGTAAACGGTTACGTATTAGTATCGTTTTTCCGCGCTGACAGCTCCGTTGGCGTTTGTCCGAACAATTTTTTAAAGGCAAATGAAAAATGAGACAATGCTTCAAAACCCAGGTCAATATAAATTTCGGACGGTTTTTTACTTCGTTTGTCGATCAGAAAATAGGCATCTTCCAGCCGTTTCCGTATCAGCCAGCGACTGGGCGTTTCATTAAAAATGGCGTAGAAGTCCCGTTTAAAAGCGGATAAGCTCCGTCCTGTCAGGTAAGCAAAACGATCGATACTTACATTAAACCGGTAATTACGGTTCATGAAAGCTTCCAGATCTATTTTTTGAGGAATGCCGTAATCGAAGAATACACCGGATAATTCCGGCTGTAATTGCAATAAGATCAGCAGCAGCTCTTCGCGTTTAACATCAAAGAAAGCTTTGTCTATTTCTCCCCGCTCATTGTAATATGGCGTCAAAGAATGAATGAAACTGTTGATCAATTCATTGCCGGGTATTCGTAAAAAGGATTCTTCGGATCTGAACGGTGCTGCAATTATTTTTTGTTTTTCCTGGAATGTTCTCAAAAACGGTTCATCAAAAACAAAAATTATTTTTTCAGCTTCGCCGCTCTCTTTTGCAGGGTTCTGCCGCCCTAACCGGTTTTTACGGGTAATGCCGTATTCCCCTGATTGCAAGGCATAGTTTTTACCACCGTAATAACCACTCATGTTTCCTTTTACCAGGTAAAAAAAGAGGTGTTCGGCAATAAATTGTTCCCGCGCTATTGCCGGTCCAATGAGGCAAGTCTTATTGACAGGCGCTTTCATTTTAGTTTTCTGAATTTAATTATGCGCTCACCGAGCTATCGGTATCTAATCCTAAATTACCTGGTTTTTGAATTATATTATACCGGAACTCTTGACAATAAGGCTCGTGTTTCGGCAACAACGCGGTCTTGAAACCTGGAGTCCCGTGCCAGTGCTGAGCCGAGCATTGGCTCACCCTTTTCGTCGTAATAGGTTCCGGTATTATCCGATTCATCGGTCAGGATCTTTGTAATTACCTGTGCTGCCCGTTTTGGTGTACTCCGGTATTTAACGAAAGGAGGAAATAAAGTGAGGACCTGGCCAAACAGGAAACGCAGAACGATATTCGCATCACGCCCCAGACCTGTTCCGGGAGTGATCCCCGGTTCCACAGCATTGAAGCGAAGCCTTGGAGTTTCACGGGCAAAGGCCATTGCGGCAGCCAGACTGCATTGCTTTGATGTGGCGTATGCGTCTGCGCCTGGTAGCTTAGAGCCGCCTTGTTTCCACTCGCCCCGGGCACTTGCCTCCGCAGAGATATAGCGGCCGCCCTGCATTCCTATTACTTTTGCCGGCTTGCGTTCGGGATCTTCCACAGCAGAAACAACAAACACCACGTTTGCTTTGTCTGAGAGGTGAGGTATAAGCGCCTCGGTTAAAACGAAAGGCCCGAGATGGTTGGTCGCGAATGCCAGATCCCAGCCTTGTGCGCTTTTCGCTGTGCCCATTGGCGAAATACCAGCATTATTCAGCAGCCCAACCATTGGGAGACGTAGCGCTATGATCTCCGCAGCCGCACGCTGTACGCTCACTATGTCTGACAGGTGACACACAACCGGCACTGCATGCTGCCCTTTTTGCGCTATAATGTTACGCACTTCCTCAAGTTTCCTGGAATTCCGCCCAACCAAGATGACTGTGCCGTGTTTAGCAAGCTCCAGTGCTGTGGCGCGGCCTATGCCAGAGGTAGGCCCGGTGATGATGTACGCCCTTCGATCCGGTAGGTTTTTTTGAACAGCCTTTGACATAATTTTCTCTTTTAAAATTATACTGCAAAGATCTGCATCAATATTTCAGGTAGCTTTCCTGAAAGGTCCAAATTTGCGTTCCTGAAAAGTCCATCATTCCTCACAGCATCATCTTCGCCAGCTTGCCAACTTGTATGAGCTTCCGTTGCAGCTCTTCCGACCAGCTTAAACCAATACACAGCCTCATACAGTTTTCAAACTGATCCTGCAACGTAAACATTCTGCCGGGGGCAATGCTGATCTTATGTTTGATCGCAAGATTGTACAGCGCTGTGGTATCTATTTTTTTAGGCAGCTCAACCCATAAAGTAAGGCCGCCCTGTGGCCTGCTTGTTTTGGTGCCTTCCGGAAAATGTTTCGAGATAGTATGAGCGTAGTGCTGATAATTGCTGTATAATGTCTTGCGTAATTTCCGGAGATGATTTTCGTACCGGCCACTTTTCAGATAGTTAGCTACTGCTTCCTGTGTAATAGCAGGCGAAGATATGGCATGCGCCAGCTTTAGTTTCAGGATCTGATCCTTGTATCTGCCCGGCGCAACCCAGCCTACACGATAGCCGGGGGCTAAGGTTTTAGAAACGGAGCCGCATAGGAGCACTGTTCCGTTTTTATCGAATGACTTACAACATTTGGGCCGGCGGCTGCCAAAATAAAGATCGCCATACAGGTCATCTTCTATGAGTGGAATATTATGTTTGGCCAGCAATGCCACCACCTCCTTTTTATGTTCATCCGGCATACAGCTTCCCAAAGGGGTACTAAAATTTGTAACCAACAAACAAAGATCGATCTTATGTATTGCCTTCTTCAGCGCTTCAATTTTTATACCTGTATTGGGATGAGTAGGCAGCTCAAGCACCTTCAGGCCAATGCTGCCTGCCAGCTGTAAAATGCCGGGGTAAACAGGACTTTCTATGGCGATGGTATCGCCCGGCTTTGCCACAGCCATCATGCAGAATGCCAGCGCATTCATGCCGCCTGCCGTAGTAACCAGGTCGTTTTCGTGCAGGCTGCCTCCCCAGGAAATAGAACGGGCCGCAATGATCTTTCGCAGCTTTTCATTTCCCTGCAATGCTTCATACCCGGTACCGCTGTCACGAAGCTGCCTGGTTGCATGCATGATCTCTTTATTCAGGGCTGCCAGGGGCAACAATTCATCTGAAGGAACGCCAATGGAAAATAGCGTAAGGTCTTTCCTGCCCAGATTCAGATAAACTTTACTGATCATTTCATCCGGCTCCTTATTGCTGCTGATCTGTGAAGGGCGGCTTGTTTCCGGAAGCGGAAGTCTTTTATGCGGTAGCTGGCTTACAAAATATCCGGACTGGGGTATTGATTCTACCAGTGACTGTCCTTCCAGTTCCAGGTAAACCCTTTTTGCCGTGTTCATACTAATACTATGCTCATGGCACAATGTTCTGACAGAGGGCAGGCGATCACCGGCTTTTAATACTTCCTTTCTGATCAGCTGTGCAATGTTGTCTGATATTTGCAGATAGAGATAATCCTGCTTCATGCAGCAAAAATAACTGTATCCATTGAAATATTCGAAACTGTGACTGTATTCATTTGCAGTGCTTGTATAGTTTTGTATAAAAATTATAGCAGGATATGTCAGCAATAAGCATTAAAACAGGTGTTGAGAATATGGATGTTCGGGTAGTTCACCGTTTCCTGGCAGAAGATTCTTACTGGGCAAAGAACATTTCTTTTGAGCTGGTGCAGCATTCGCTGGAACATTCCTTTTGTGTAGGCGCTTTTACAGACGGGCAGCAGGTTGGGTTTGGAAGAGTGATCACGGATTATTACACTTTCGGCTGGTTCGCTGATTTCTTTGTATTGCCGGCACATCGTGGAAAAGGGATCTCTAAAAAGATGTTATCTTTTATATTGGAACAGCCATGGTCAAAACGTTTGAGAAGGATCATGCTGAACACAAGCGATGCGCATGGGTTATATCGTCAGTTTCAGTTTAAGGATCTTTCAGGTCCTGCCAGGCTTATGGAAATTTACAGGCCGGATGTTCATTTACAGTATACAGAATAGCTGCAGCCTTCTGTTGCAAAGATTTCCGGAGCCATTTTGTAATGTTATCAAAATAACCTTTCTTCATTCCAACATTGCATAATGGATAACACGGATACAAAAAGGCTTTCCCGGCTAACTGCAATCCTTACACAGCTGCAGACCAAACGTATTTTGACCGCACCCGAACTCGCTGCTAAATTTTCGGTAAGCATCCGCACAATTTACAGGGATATCCGGGCACTGGAACAAGCCGGCGTTCCGGTGCTAACTGAAGAAGGCAAGGGATATTCGCTGATGGAGCATTACAGGCTTCCACCCGTAACATTTACGGAAAGCCAGGCCAATGCTTTAATTATTGCAGAACAATTGGTGCTGAAGAACAAAGACGCATCCTTTATTAAAGATTATTCGGAAGCGATTGACAAAATTAAAGCAGTATTAAACCATAGTGTAAAAGATAAAGCCAATTTACTTTCAGAGAGAACGAGGTTCGATCAGAACCTTAACCGGGAAAGGAACAGCAATAATTTATCTGAGCTGCAGTTTGCACTTACAAACTTTAACCTAGTTAAAATTGAATATACCAACGAAACCAAGAAAACAAGCTCCAGGCTCATTGAGCCGTTCGCATTATTAAGCACCCAGGAGAACTGGCTGCTGGTGGCCTGGTGCCGCTTGCGGAAAGAGTTTCGGTATTTCCGCCTTGACAGGATCAAAAAGCTGGAGCTGCTTTCTGAAAAATTCACCCCGCATAAAATGACATTACAGGAATATTTTGATAAATTTTACAGCTCCTGAAATACCCCTGACATAGGGCTGTCATCTGCCTCATTTAGATTTGCATTCTAAACAGTAAAGTCAATTTTATGATCAGTCAATTAGCAAATTTAAATTGGATCAGCGTTTCAGTTGCATTTGTTGCCTATTTTTTGCTCGGCGCCTTATGGTTCACATTACTTTTTCATAAGCAGTACAAAATTTCCCTGGGTCGTGAGAACGAAGCCCTGCAAAATAACGCACCGATTTTTATTGTAGGTCCTGCGCTTTGCTCGCTGGTGATCACCATTGTGAGTGCAGTTTTAATTTATGCGCTGAATATTCATCAGTTTGCGGGTGCTTTGGAATTTGCTATAGTTATTGGCATTGGGTACCTGTTTGCCAATACAGTTAATATCGCCATCAACCCCAATATCCCCCGCCCCATTCTTTATGGAATTATAACCGGTACCTATCATTTACTGGGTATACTCATCGTAAGCATTATTTTAATTGCAATGAAATAAGGTGAGCGTGATGCAAAAAAAGCAGGTAGCAACTTTTTGCCCGGCCAGCCGGGAAGACTGGCGGCAATGGTTAAAAGAAAACCATCGTTTAAAGGAATCCGTTCTGCTTGTTTACTATAAGAAGAAATCGAATATTCCATCAATCATATATAGTGAAGCTGTTGATGAAGCGCTTTGCTTTGGGTGGATAGACAGCACACGAACATCCCTGGGCGATGATAGATTCATGCAGTTCTTTTGCAAACGGAAACCAAAAAGTGTTTGGTCAAAGATCAACAAGGAAAAGGTACAGCGGCTAATTGAGGAAGGGCTTATGACGCCAGCAGGTTATGAGTGTATTAAAACCGCGAAACAGAATGGTTCGTGGACAATTTTAGATGATGTTGAAAAACTGAAAATACCCAAAGACCTGGCCAGCGGATTCAAAAGCTGGCCCGGGTCAAAGAACTATTTTATGAGCTTAAGCCGATCTGTCAGGAAAAGCATTTTACAATGGCTGGTACTTGCCAAACGGCCTGAAACAAGGCAAAAAAGGATCAATGAAATAGCGGAACTTGCAAGTCAGCAGCTGAAACCTAAGCAATTCAGATGAAAGAGGGAAACTCAAAAGTTTTTTTAAACTAACAGATTTTATTTCTATATTCATACTCAATTCTCCTGACATTAAGAAACCACCAATTCTTATAGTTCACTGAGCCCTGAAGTGAGATATCAATGAAAAGTCAGTAAGTAGATAACCCTCCATAAACTTAAATCATGGCCGACCAAAAAATCAAGCAAACAGCACTTGGTGATGTAGCTGCCAGACAGCTTGCTATTGCTACCCGTACCGTACCACAACTTACCGCTATTTCACCAAGGTGGTTAACGCATTTATTAAACTGGATCCCCGTTGAATCAGGTGTTTACCGGTTAAACAAGGTTAGGGATGAACAGCAGGTAGAAGTTGACTGCTCTGCGCGGGATGAACGATCCCTGCCCTCAACTTTTGTTGATTATATCGAGAACCCGCGGGAATACAACCTGAGCGCGGTAACCACCGTTTTAGACGTACATACGCGTGTATCGGATCTTTACAGTAAACCGTATAACCAGATCAGCGAGCAGCTGCGCCTTACTATTGAAATTGTTAAGGAAAGGCAGGAAAGTGAGCTTATAAACAACAAGGAATACGGTTTGCTGAGCAGCATTGTACCTTCTCAGCGCATCAAAGTACGCAAAGGTTCTCCTACACCGGATGACATGGATGAACTCATCACGAAGGTCTGGAAGGAGCCTGGTTTTTTCCTGCTGCATCCACAGGCCATTGCCGCATTTGGGAGAGAGTGCACAAGACGGGGCGTGCCTCCGCCAACCGTATCGCTCTTCGGTTCACAGTTCCTTACCTGGAGAGGCATTCCGCTCATCCCATCTGATAAAGTGCCTATTGTTGACGGTAAGACAAAAATAATATTACTCAGAACCGGTGAAAGCCGCCAGGGTGTTGTTGGCTTATATCAGCCAGGATTACCCGGCGAACAATCCCCGGGCTTATCCGTGAGGTTTATGGGGATCAATAACAAGGCTATTGCGAATTACCTGATCTCTTTATACTGCTCATTAGCAGTATTGGTGGATGATGCCATAGCCGTACTTGATGATGTTGAAATAGGAAATTATTATGACTACCAATAACTATCCCGAAGGCTTACCGGATGTTTCTGTGCTTGAAAGACTGGCGAACCAGTTTTTTACCGCGCTGCCGGGAACTGCGCAGGCGCCGCCGTCTTCCTCTGTTGGGGGTACACCACCAGCTGCTTTTAGCCCTTCCGGCGCCACTGATCTGAGGGATCACAAACAACCTGCCGGCAAGCTAACGGACACGGAGCATATACCGGCATCTGTTGCCGGCAGCGGAATATCGCCTTCAGCTATTGAACAGGGCAATGCGGTGGATATTAACGATCCCCAAACAAGCTTGCCCGATCCACAAAGCACTGGTTTGGGCCATGTGCCTCAATCCGTTGCCGGTAGCGGGATCTCGCCTTCAGCTATTGAACAGAATAATGCGGTTGATCTGCAAAATCCACAAACCAGTTTTCCTGATCCGCACCGGTCTCTGAAACCGGATCAACCAGCTCCAGGCAATGGGTATGCTTCTTACCTGGAAAGGATAAATAATCACACGGACCGTTCAGGGAATACACCACTGGGTTCAGGAAACAATTATACGTTGCCCACAACATTGGATTATCTGCCGGGCTTTTTGGATCAGCCTTTTGATGCTGCCGTATCGGAACTGCTTAAAAATATACCGTCTGTACCCTTTAGCCCCCAGCTACCGGGTGGCAGCGTATCCGAACCGGCGTTTTATTTTTTAAATGAAAAAAACCTTTTAAAAACTTTCGGTGATAGTTCCGTCACTGCAGCAAGAGAGCAGGGGGAAGGCAAAAAGAGTGCTGCGGATATCAACCGGATCAGGCAGGACTTTCCGATCCTGCAGGAATATGTGAAAGGCAAGCCCCTCATATGGCTTGACAATGCAGCTACCACGCAGAAGCCGAAACAGGTCATTGACAGGATCAGCTACTTTTATGAACATGAAAATTCCAATGTTCACCGTGCGGCCCATGAGCTTGCGGCAAGATCGACAGACGCTTATGAAGCTGCCCGCAAAAAAGTTCAGACCTTCCTGAATGCAGGCTCGCCCAATGAAATTGTTTTTGTACGCGGCACTACGGAAGCCATTAACCTGGTAGCCAAAAGCTGGGGCGAACAAAATTTGCATGAAGGAGATGAGATTATCCTCAGCCATCTGGAACATCATGCGAACATTGTTCCCTGGCAGCAGCTTGCAGCAAAAAAAGGTCTGAAGATACGTGTCATTCCTGTGGATGATGATGGGCAGCTGATCCTTGGTGAGTATGCAAAACTGTTAAATTCGAGAACAAAGCTGGTTTCCTTCACCCAGGTATCAAACGCGCTTGGAACTATTACTCCCGCAAAACAGATCGTTGAGATGGCCCACCAGGCCGGCGCTAAGGTGCTTGTAGATGGGGCTCAATCTGTTTCGCATATGCGTACGGATGTGCGTGCCCTTGATGCGGATTGGTTTGCCTTTTCGGGGCATAAGATCTTCGGACCTACGGGTATCGGCGTGTTATACGGCAAAGAATATTTGTTAAATGAAACTCAACCCTGGCAAGGCGGGGGTAATATGATAAAGGATGTTACTTTTGAGCATACTCAATATCATAACGCCCCTGTACGCTTTGAAGCAGGTACGGGCAATATAGCCGATGCCGTTGGATTGGGTGCGGCTATTGATTACGTTAGCAGGCTCGGTATGGAATGGATCTCCCAATATGAGCACTATTTGCTGCTGTATGCTACAAGACTCCTCAAAGGTGTGCCGGGATTACGTTTGATCGGAACGGCGCCTGATAAGGCAAGTGTACTGTCTTTTGTACTGGATGGTTATAAAACAGAACAAATAGGTTCAGCGCTTAACGAGGAGGGTATTGCCGTGCGTTCAGGTCATCATTGCGCTCAACCCATCTTACGCCGTTTTGGGTTAGAGAGTACGGTAAGGCCATCGCTCGCATTTTACAACACCTGTGCAGATGTTGATGTGCTTGTGTCAACGTTATACCGCCTGGCGCGGAGATAATTAATATGAGCAACCGGAATTTAAACGGCTGCTCATATTATTTTTATGGGATTAAGCGGTGGTACTAAGCTTAGTATCAATAGCTACTGATTGCCAGGTTGCGAGATCCTGTAAAAGAGTTTCGCTATGCTTTTTAATGAGATTTACTGAATCTTCTCCCAGCTGTAATCTTAATGGCGTTTTTTCTGCGGCCAGCGCTTTATCAATAGCCACAGCAGCTTTTGCGGGATCGCCTTCCTGCGTACCATCCATTCCCTTAGCAAATTTTCTTGTTGCTCCAACGGTTTCCTTGTAGGCATCCAGCTCCGGCATATGTTTCATTGCGTCACCTGCCAATTCGGTTCTGAAATTACCTGGTTCCACGATCAGTACTTTTATTCCCAGGGGCGCCAGCTCATCGGCTAAAGCCTCTGAAAAGCCTTCGAGTGCACATTTTGAGGCCGAATATGCGCTGAATCCTGCAAAGGAGAGCTGTCCGCCTAAGCTGGTGATATTAACGATGGCTCCTGATCTTTGCTGTCTGAATGTTGGGAGTAAGGCCTGTGTAACGCTTACAGCGCCAAAAAAATTGGTGTCCATCAGGGCACGTAATTCGCTCTCTGGTGTTTCTTCAACGGCGCCCACTATGCCATACCCGGCATTATTGATCAGCACATCAACCCGGCCAAAGCGATCGATCGCTTTTTTAACTGCATCGGAGATATCGGCATTATTATTTACATCCATCTTTATGGCTTCTACCTGGTCAGGTGCAATAGCTTTAATGCTTTCCAATTTATCCAAACGTCTTGCAGTAACTATTACTTTATAACCTTGTGTGATAGCATATTCGGCAAATGCCTTTCCAAAACCTGATGAGGCGCCGGTGATAAACCATACTTTTTCCATGATTGTGTTTTTAAACTTGTAAGGTCAGTTGATAATTATACGGGTTGTTGATATAATTATACAAACATGCTGAGAATAATGCAAGCATGCCTGTATAAATATGCCGTATACTTTTCCAGTGAGGATATTACCGGATATTGGAGATCTTTATATTCTCGGGTGAAAGCAGATTAATATCATAATACCGCTCATAGGTGGAATGGGCGCGGATGGTATCATTCATCAGATCTATTCCTACAAATGGATTGGACTGTGTACTGAAAAAAGCCCATTTAAGATTGCCGTTTTTATCTTCCAATGCCACGAATCCTTCATTGCCCATGCCACCTTCTCCGCAGTAAATGGTATCTCCGTTTGCGAGTTTTATGTGTTGGGGATGGATCGTTACTTCCACCCAGGGATCATTGTTGTATTTTTCAATACTTGACAGGGTAGTGTCGCAAATGGGACTTGTGTAATAAGATCTTTGTGTATTGTTAATGATAGAATAAAAATCAAGAATGATGATATTTCCATCATTGAATACAATGCCCTCGCAACCTAATAATATTTGCTTCCGCCAGTTTTGTTGAATAATTTCTTGGGCTGTCATGGCATGATTATTCCTCCTCATTTTCATCTATTAGAATCTCCTCCTGCAAATTATTCTTTTCTACATACTCCTCATACCAATCAAAGTACTCGTCCGGAGGAGTGCTTTTAATATCGGGATATTTATTCCAATACTCTTCACCATATACAAGGATCATCGCCAAATGATATTCATATTCATGTGTCATATGTGCAACATCCAATAGGGTCTTGGGCGGGTTCTTTACAATAAAAGAAGCATCTACGATTTCCTTTGCCTCAGCAGCTGATTTTTTCGTGTATTTTTCTATGCTTGCAATTACCATTTTGTAGAAAGTGTAGTAATTAAAAACTACATCTTTCCCTGTTGCTTCATCTTTAAATATTAATCCGTCTTTTATCATAATAATGACCGGCCTATAGTAAATCCTTTTTGTCTTAATCTTCCATTTCTTCATTTTCTTCAGGATCATCCTCATCATCTCCTAATGAAGCTCTTATGTCGGGATTATTTAGAGCATTTATGCGAATGAGAAAATCATTTGAAAGATCAATTAAAGTAGCATTTTCCCGAGAGCTTTCATATGGAGTACTTATTTTGAAATTATAAAGTCCCGGATATCCTTCTAAAAAAACGGTTAGCCCTAAAAAAGCATCGTTAAAATAGATAGCCGGTACCTCATCTCTAAGATATTCTTCTTTTCCTCCAAAGTTATATTTCCCATCAAATAGTTCTTTAGAAAGAATATCTCCTAATTCTTCTATTTCGTAATCTGTTGTAATATCCAGATAGGCGAAGAAATCATAGAGGCTTGGTTTAATTACACTTGACATGACCAGTTTTTTTTGATTTTTTATTAAAATCTTCTTGTGTATATATCCTAAATGAAAAGCCTTTTCGATATCCAGGAAATTTTGCAAGTAAGGCATTATCAATTGCTTCCTGTACGTTTAATAAGCTTGCAAATCTCTTTTTGTCTGGCGATCTAAACCATTCTTTTCTCTTATAGGAAGCAGCCATTTTATCACTTACTATAAAGGCATCAACATCGAAACTACTTGGGTCAAATGGAACACTACCTTTATGAGGGCCTTTTACACCTGTGGCTACTGAGCCTATAAAACCAACTTTCGCATCAGGATCAATCGCAGTTATTGGGTCCAAATGCTCACTTATAATATCTTTTACTGCGTCTCTTATTTCAGGGGCAGGATGTTCTGTTAATCCTAAGCTATCAATATATACATTCGTATCCTTCACATAACCATACAACCTACTTCCCCCATCCAGCCTTATTGGATCCTGGCTAATATACCCTCCCTCATCCGGGCTGTAATACCTGAACCTGTTATAATACAACCCTGTCTCCACATCCTCATACTGCCCCTGGTATCTGAAAGGCACCAGCTCCCGCTCACCTGCTAACTTACGCACCTGGCCATAAATATCCAATTCGCAGGCCCATACTTTTTCACCGGCAGCATCATAAGCCTCACATGGGGTGCTCAGATGATCATTGATAATAGAATACTGCTTTCCGTTTATAATCTTAGCAGCCGGTGCAAAGGTGCCGTCTTCAAACACCCAGGTAGCCAGGGTTTCAGCGGGTACTGGTTCAGGATGGTCCAGTGCCACATTGCCCAGTTCATCTATAGTGGTAACAGGACGGTCTGTGCTGCAATAGCTCCACTCATGCAATGGCACATTGCCATCCCATATAAAACGGGTGATCGTTCCATTGAACTGTTTTTCTATACGGCGGCCTAAAGGATCATAGCGGAACTCAACCGGCTTACTATCGGGGCGGACTACCTTTTTCAGCATCCCATTGCCATACCACTCATATTCCCAGGTAGCGCTGCCTACGGGTGCGGCGGTAACTATTTTTTTAATGAGGTTGCCTTCATTGTCATAAATAAAACGGGCATCATTGGTCTCCTGCAGCTTGCCGCCAGGCCCATATTGGCGGTCCTTGCGTTCAGGTGTTTTATATAAGTTACCGGTTTTGTCAGGCAAGCGGTAATCATAAGTACCGTCTTCATACTGGGCCCAGGCCAGGTTTTCAAGATCATCATGACCAAAAGTAACGTGAGTGTTGCTAATGCCATTAATGATCTGTTTCAGCCGCTGGTTAGGATCCCAGCGGTAGTGCCGGCGGCGGAAAGCACGTTGCTCGCTGCTTACGGTATGGCTTTCGGGCATACCGGAACGGTCATAGGTCCAGCTGCTTTTAATACCGCCGGGTAAAGTGCGTTCTATTTCAAGGCCTAAAAGGTTGCGTTCAATATGCGCAGTCCAGGGGCTTTGCTCACCGGCCGCTTGTGCAAGCATACCGGTTACATCACCGGCGGCATTGTGTTGTAATTGTATGAGCGCACCCAGGCTGCTTTGCAGCTTACTACGGCGCCCGTTGCGGTTGTAAGTGCTGTTTACGGTATATCCATTCTGCCATTCCTGCGTTACGCGGCCCATTATATCGCGCTGGAATTTCACGGTACTGTGCTCATTCATGGCTTCTATAAGATGACCGCTGCGGTTGTAGTTATAGGTTTCCCAGCTGCCATCGCTATACTCTGCACGGGTCAGGCGGCCGTTATAGTCATATTCATAATTTGTCCAGCGTTCGCCGGGCCGCTGTACTTTAACCACTTTGCCGGCAGCATCTCTTTCATAATTGCGTACCAGACCATCAAAGCCGGTTTCCCGGATAATATCGCCGCGGTCGTTGCGTGTAAAACGATAGGTTTCCCCATGCTCGTTCACCAAACCGGTCAGTTGTTCTTCCTGGTTGTATATGAAGTGCAGCTTTACGCCGTTCTCTTCCCGCATTTTCAGGCTGCCCAGGGGTGTGTAGGCAAAACGTACATTATGGTATTTGTCGCGGGCCTGCAGCACTTCATCATATGCATTGTATTGCAGCTGTACCTGGTTGCCATCGGCTAAATTAATTTCTGTGGCACGGCCCAGCGCATCATACCGGATGTATTGTTCCTGCTGCAGCGGGTTGCCGGACTTTATACAGCGTCCCCAGGCATCATAGGTCCAGGTGGAATGGCCGCCATCCGGCAGGGTGAGCGCAGTGAGGTTATGATCGTCATCATATTCCAGTAATGATCGTTTGTCCTGCTCATCTTCTATTTTGCTTAGCAGGTTCTGGCTGTTATAGCGGTAGATGGCAATGCGGCCGTCTGCCTCTGTGATGGTATGCAGCAGCCCTTTACAGGATCCTTTTTTATGATAGATATAAGTGCGGCTTGCGCCCTGCGGATCACTCACTAATGTTAAGCGCTGCTCCTCATCATAATTAAACGTATAGGCGCTGCCATCCGGCTGCGTAACACGGGTAATGTTGCCCCGTTCATCATAGCTATAGCCGGTTACGTTGGCTTCTTCATCTATCTCACGGTAGATCTCAAAATCTTCCGTGTATTCAAGGAACCGGGAATTACCCAATGGATCTTTGATCTGTGTAACTACAAAGTCAGATGTATAATAATAAGCAGTGCTTTTGCCCAGTGAATTGGTGATAAGATTATAACCTTTTTCGGGGTAATATTCCAGCCATCCTTCCAGGATCCCATCATCGCCCCAGGTATGTATACAACGGCCCTTATGATCGTATTCCCAATAAAAGCCCTGCCCGTTACGATCTGTTTTGGCCACCATTAAATGGTTGCGGTATTGGATGCGGGTGGTTTGATCCAGCGCATCTGTGATGGCTGCCAGGTCGCCGGCTTCATTGTAGCCGTAACGGATCATCACCTGTTCTGCACCGCGGTGCCGGGCCGTTACGCTGGTCATGCGGCCTGCATCATCGTTGGTAATGTGCAGGTGCCGTCCGGCGCTGTCAATTACCTGTACCAGCTCACCTTTATTATTGTGATGAAAGCTGATGAGGAAACCAGCTTCATTGCGGATGGCGTATAAACGATATTGCGCATCCGTTGGATGAACTTTGCGGAAGTTATAATACAATCGCTCACCATGGTCCTGCAATTGAAATTCATCACTATCCGTGCGGGTAAGCGTTAGCTTTTCATGTCGGTTGTAATCCGTATTGCCTGCATAAGGCAGGGCCTCAAATACTGCGCTGCGGCCATCGCCCAGCAATACAACCGTTGCATCTTCGGTAGCAAATTCCTGTACGCGCAGGTCATAGCTGAAATGGGTGCCATGGCCTAATACACCATTATGTTTACTGTCGCTGTTCCAGGAACGTTCCCAGCGCAGCGGAATAGGGCCGGCCAACTCAAAATCCGTTCCGTCATAGATCACAATGCCCTGCACCAGGTCTACCGGTTCAAAGCCTTTTTTACACAGGAACTTGCTAAGCTTATTGCTACCCAGCTTCCCTTTCAGCGCATGATTGAATTTAGTGAGCGCCTTTTTACCCAGCTTTCCAACGCCTTTCATCAAAGCGCCAAATCCAAAGCTCATCACCAGGTTCAGTAAAGCACCCGCCCAATCCGGCACATAGGGGCCGCCTACCATTACCGGTTTACCAAAAGAAAGCGGTATGGAAAAGGAAGTAGGCAGGTACATGCTGGGAATGGGCTTCAATTTTTTGCCGGGCTGCAAAGAAAGCGGGATGCCAATATCATTGCAGGTCATGAGCATATGACCCGAGGGGCTCATTAAGTTGCCTTCCACTTTGGTGGTCTGGCTGCCAAAGAAGTTCACGGAATCGTGCCCTATCATAGGCGCCAGCAGAAAAGGCCCGCCCATGGGAATATGAAAGAGGATAATAAAAATACCGGAGGTATCACTTTTACCGCGGGGTACATGATTAATCTTAGTGGTAGCGCCAATGAATGGAATATAATCCATGGGATCTACCACAAAACCAATGTACGGATGCGGCAGGGGAACAGGAAAGCCCAAGAGGATCACAATATGGATGTCCAGGCCTATTACGGGTGTGAAATGTTTGTTGGTTAACAGCATTGTTTAAGTTTTAACTCACAATGACATTTCGTAGGTATTGGGAACAAGACAAGATATGGTTACTGTACAATAAGCGTATTCAGGGTTGCAATATAGGTTTTTTGTAAAAAACGTGCGTATTAATAAAAAATCAGGGGAGCGATCCTTTTAATACAAAACCACAACACTTTAAACCGGCTTTCAGCAAGGTGGCTTTGGAGGCCTGGTTCTTAATATTACAGCGGGCAGCCGGTACCCGGCCCTGTAAATAAGCCTCCTTTTTCAGCTCCTGCACAATTAAGCTGCCAAGGCCTTTTTGCCGCATGCCTTCTTTTACGCTCATGTAAATATCAGCATAAGGCAGGTTATAGTTCAGCATTAAACCGCCTTCTGCCACTTCTTCACCATCCATTTCTAAACTATAATTGCCAACGTTATACCTGTTAGGATCTTCAAGCCGTTTCTTGCCGAAGACAATACCCGGCACCTGCAGGTGCGTAGTATAATGTTCTTCAAATAAAATAGCTTCTGCATTAATGCTGTGCGCATATTCATAAAGCATGGCTGTTAAAAGCGCGTCGTTACTTTGGCATTCAATAAATGTGGCGCCGCAAACCGCCTTTAATTCAGGGAAAATATAATTGGCCTTTGCACGGAAAGGCGGCAGAATGTAAAATTCAAAAATGGCATCCCGGTCCTCCCGTTTGCTTTGGCCCCATACGGCGCCGTAGCCTGCCTTTTGCCCATTTACCAGGAACTGGTAAGTATCTGCCCAGTCATACAGGTGGCACTTATCATAAATGAACTGGAAATTACTTTCATGCAAAAATAAACTGCGCAGCGGCTGTATATCAGCCAGCGCAACCGGGATTACTTTAATGTCCATATGCCACAGGCGTAAAATGTGAATGGTTTAGGTATCCATCACGTAAAGTACAAAATGTGCCGGAAAGTGAGGGGACGATGGTATAAATGGAAAAACCGGACAAGAAAATCCGGTTTTTGTCCGCGTGATGCGAAACATGCATATATAATTCCTCGCTATGAATTTCGTGCTTTTAAAAACTTACCAGGATAATGATTCGTTAACGCAATTGTTAATCCAATACTAACAGCAATGGGCGTACTCAGCTACAGTATTTAACGGCAGATTAACCGGAGAATAAATTATTATTTTTATATTTATTGGCTATAGCCAAAAGATTGTCAACGGATCTCCCTATGAAAAGAAAAACGTTCGTGGATATTATTGCCTACCTGTTTATTGTGCTCTTCATTTATGCGAGTGTCAATAAGCTCATGGACTATGAGAACTTCAGCGCGGAGCTGGGCAAGTCGCCCCTGCTCACAGCTTTTGCTCCGTGGGTAGCCTGGGGCATCCCGGTAATTGAGCTGGTAGTAGTGGTGTTGCTAACGGTGCCTAAATGGATCCTGGTAGGGTTTTATGCGGCTTTCAGCCTCATGACCATGTTCACCGCATATATTATTGCCATTCTGAAGTTCAGTGATTTTATTCCCTGTTCCTGCGGGGGCGTGCTGCAAAGCATGAGCTGGGATCAGCACCTGGTGTTTAATATCTTTTTTATTGTGCTGGGCTTTATAGGCATCCTGCTATACGAGGCCGATGATCATAAAACGGTAAAAGTGCAGCCGGTAGCTGCGTAATGTTATATGAATAAATGCAGGGTAAACCGAAACCTGTAAGTAAAAAGTAGGTATTGATCACGAAAACGTATGTTATGTGAGCAATTGTCATTAACCAAGATCAATTTTTTTCACCTTATAAGCCGGGGCCCCCTCCGGCTTATGTTTTTCCCTCATGGCGGAAGGAGCATCAGGATCCTATAGCTGCCGGCTTAGCCGGCAATTGCAGCTCAGTGGCATTGCCCAGCACCTCATCTACCAGCCCAAAATCTTTGGCTTCGATTGCATTCATAAACTTATCCCTTCTGAAAGTTTCTTCGATCTCATCCCGCGTATGGCCGGAATGCTGCCCGATGATGTGGAACAAACGGTTCTGCAGGCGTTCCTGTTCCCGGTAGGCAATACTTACATCTTCCGTATAACCTTTGGCGCCCCCGCTGGTAGGGTGCATATGGATAGTGGCATTGGGCAGGGCATAGCGCTGACCCGCTGCACCGGCAGAAAGGATCACCGTACCCATGCTGCCGGTAAAGCCCACGGCCACCGTGGAAACCGGCGATTTCATACTCTTCATGGTATCATAAATAGCCAGGCCGGCATACACACTGCCGCCGGGGCAGTGAACGTATAAGCGCACAGGATAATGGTTCTCACTGTCCAGAAACAGCAGCTGCGCTACTACCAGGTTGGCCACCTGGTCATCAATACCGGCGCCCAAAAAAATGATGCGTTCCTTTAAGAGCAGGCTATAGATATCATAGGCGCCACGGGTGGCGCTATCCAATACAGTTGGTATTAGCATGGCAATAAATTTTATTTAAAGATAGCAATGAGCGCTGCCTGGAAGGCAGGATCTGTTGTGCAAAGGTTATCGAAGATGGTTTGCAGCTGCTGCCGTTTTGCTTCCCGGCCCAATGAACGTATAAGCTTATGTGCCTGTGACTGCGCCTGCACATTTTCCTGCAAGCTGCTGTTGGTAAGCATTTGCGCCTGGAACAACAGCTTGTCTTCTGTGCTCATGGCCTGCAGCAGGTACTGGTCAATATGCTGTGCTTCATCCAATAACTTCCTCATAAGCGGCGCTGCTTTTAATGTGATCGCGAACTTTTTCCAGGCACTTGTACTTTTGTACGGTGGCAGAGTGGGTGGTTTTGTAATGGAATTTTTCGGCAATCTCCTGCATGGAGTGCTGATCGTAATAGAACGCCTGTAACAGCTGCATACATTTTCTGCCGGCTGTTTGCAGGTATTGCAGCAGGGAACGGCTTTTTTCAGGTACTGGCGTATAAAAGTCTTCCGGTATGCTGTAGGCGTCTGTTATATGATCATCCAGCGGCTGCTGGCGGTGATCATTCTTAAACTTACGCAGCCATAATATTTTGGTAATGCCCACCAGGTACGCTTTGGCAGATACCTGGATGTGCAGCTTTTGCTGCTGCTGTTTTTCCAGGTAAATAACCAGTGCATCATGAAAGAGGTCTTTGGCGGTTTCCAGGTCGCCGCCCAGCTGCTGCACCGTGCGGGCTACGTGTGGAAAGGTGTCCCGGTAAAGCTCTGTTAATGCTTGCGCTGCTTGTTCCTGCATAACTATTGGTTTTATATAATAGTGTCAGCAAAAAGGAAGATATCACCCTTAATTTAAGAAAAATTTTGCGGCGCGGGCTGCTGGCGGCCATAGCTACACCACGGCGTGTACAATAGAAGCACGCCGCGGTGGCTGCAACCCATCGGTACGGCCGGCAAAATACTTAGCTGCCTGTTCCGGCGTAAAAAAGGATACTGTTGTAAACCCGTGCTGCCGCAGCTTTTGTTCCATTGCTTCCGGCGTAAAATGCGTGATCCAGGGCTCGCCCAGGTCTGCGGCCCTCTGGCCAAGCCTGGAAAAGTAATCAGCGCTTTTCTGCTGGGAAAAGGTAAGCACCAGCTGGGTACCTTTTGCCAAAGCGCCTGTAAAGCTCAGTGTAGCATCAATAGCTTCCATGGTAAGATAAGTGAGCACGCCCAGCCAGGCAATAAATACCGGTGCGTTAAGATCGAACAATGTTTGCTGTAAAGCGTTGTTAATAGAAGACGTTTCAAAATTAACCGGTACAAAGCTAAGATTGGGGGGAAGTTCAATGCCGGTTTGTGCCAGCCGGTTGCGCTTTTGCGCCTGGCTATCAGGATGGTCTATTTCAAAAATATGCAGGTCCTTAGCCCAGGGCGGCTGCCGGTAAGCAAACGTATCAAATCCGGCACCTAATATTATATATTGCCGTATCCCTTTATCAAATGCCTGTTGCAGGGCATCTTCCGTATAACGGCTGCGTAGCACTACGTGTGTGCGCATCCTGGAGGCTTCCGGCATGTGATAAATGGCAGGGTTGTGTTGAATGTGCTGTATTACTGCAGGCTCTAATAATTTTAATATTACTTCATCCTGCAGCAGTTTGGGAACCCCGTCTAACAATTGGTGGGCGGCCCGCAGGGCAGCTGCGCCAATGGCGGTTGCGCTGGCTGTTTTCATAATCTTAAATTAACATAGTTAAATATAAAATTAACATAGTTGCATAAATACAATCAAAATGTTACAAACATTCCCGTTTGAATGTATGATCTTTAATAGCGTATAAAAAGTATGTCCTAATATTTAGTTAAAATAATGTTTGCTTTTAAAGGAAATTAATACTAACTATGTGGCAGATCCGGTAGAGAGTACGCCGGTTGTAAGCACCAAGTGATATCGAACAATGAAGCAGCAATCTTAAGCACCACGATAAGTTTTCCATGAATCCCCGATGGGGCTATGATGACTAACTAGATTATTTCAACCAAATTAACGAAACATGTAAGAACAATGAAGCAATGATCGATGTTGTTGTTATGCTGTTAGAAAATCAGTTACATTATTGTAGTGAACAATTGAATTGACTAAGGGTCAGTTGCAGACTAACTGGATTATTTCAACCAAATTAACGAAACATGTAAAGAACGATGGAACGATGATCGATGTGTTGTTGTTATTCTATTAGAAAATCAATTTACATTTTGTAGTGAACAATTGAATTGACTTGACTTTAAGAAGGGTCAGTTGTTATAGATTTCTAAAGGAAATGCATGCCTCCCTCTGAGGTGTATCAGCGTCTCTATCTCTAACCAAAATCAATAAGTATGTACAGAAGAACGATGAAATTTAGCGATACATAAGCGTACAGTCAATACTATGTTCAATAATTGCATGCTGCAAAAGTGGCATGTGGCTCTCTCTATGTCTAAATCAAACCAAAATTAAATCCAATAAATGATGAGACAACTACGTCTGCTGATTATTGCGCTGCTGCTTGGCTCGGCAGCATTTGCACAAACAAGGCAGTTGACAGGCTCTGTCAAGGATGCAACATCCGGGGCAGCGCTTCCGGCCATCACTGTGCAGGTAAAAGGAACGAACATTGCCACTGTAACCGGTGGCGACGGTACTTTCTCTTTAAAAGTGCCGCAGGGGGCTTTTACATTACAGGTTTCCCTGGTGGGCTATGGCACTAAAGCAATAGAAGTAACACCTGAACAAACACATCTTGACCTGGTAATGAGTGAAACATCCACTCAGCTGGGCGAGCTGGTAGTAACGGCATTGGGTATATCAAAAGATTCCAAAAAAGTAGGCTACTCCGTTACCAAAGTGGATGGCAGCCTGATGACACAGGCCCGGGAAACCAACGTGGGCCTGTCATTAGCAGGCCGTGTGGCCGGTGTGAACGTACATGGTTCCAGCGGCGGTCCGGGTTCTTCTGCCCGTATCCTGTTAAGGGGTATGCCCAGTATGAATAGTAGTACCGGTAGTACCGGCAGCGGCGCCGGCACCGGCTCACCGCTTTTTGTAATAAATGGTGTACCTATTGATAATACACAACGCGGTTCTTCCGGCGAATGGGGCGGCTCTGATAACGGAGACGGCCTTTCCAACATTAACCCGGATGATATTGAAACCATGACCGTGCTGAAAGGCCAGTCTGCATCTGCATTATATGGTGCAAGAGCTGCCAACGGAGTTGTTATCATTACCACTAAGACCGGTAAAAAAGGCGCTTTCACTGTGGAGTATAACATGAACTATTCCATGGACAAAGCCATTAACTTTACCGATTTCCAGTATGAATATGGCCAGGGCCGTCAGGGCAGCAAACCGAATAATGCTGCAGATGCACAGGGTACTGCCAGGTTGGCCTGGGGCGCCAAAATGGATGGCTCACAGGTTATACAGTATGATGGTAAGCAATATGCTTATTCTCCCTTCAAAGACAACATTGCCAACTTTTACAGAACAGGGCCCACCTTTACCAACACGGTAGCCGTTTCCGGCGGTGGCGAAAAAGGTACTTTCCGTTTATCCATGTCTAACCTGGATAATAAATCCATTGTTCGTAACAGTGGACTGGATCGGAAAACCATTAACCTGAACATGGATCAGAAGGTAAGCGACCGGCTGACTGTAAGAGTGCTGGCTAACTATATAGACGAACAGCAAAAGAACAAGCCACAGATCAGTGACGGACCTTCAAACCCCAATAACGGTATCTGGCTTGCCGGCAACATCAACGAAAACATACTGGCTCCCGGCTACGATGCGAATGGAAAGGAAATAGTGTTCAGTGATGATAACTATGTAACCAACCCCTGGTTTGTAGTGAGCAAGTATGTAAATAATATAAACAGGAAACGCCTGATCAGCGCCATTACTGCCCGTTATGAGCTTACCAGCTGGTTGTATGCACAGGGTCGTATCGGATATGACCTGGAAAATGACCAGATCCTTAAGGTAACGGCATCCGGCACCAACTTTTCCATACAAACTGAAACCGGTTATTCCGGCAGACTGGAAGAGCAGAGCCGCACCCAGACCTACCAGCTGAATGGTGATGCTTTGCTGGGAATCAGCAAAAAAATAACCTCCGACTTTAGTATAGACGCTGCAGTAGGCGCCAACTTACTGAAGAACGGTTATGACTATCAGACCCTCAACGGCGGCCCCTTTATAGTTGACAACCTGTACACCCCTCTTAACGTGGTGAACCCGGGTAAGGATTATAAATACTGGAAAAGAGAGGCGCATTCCGGTTACTACACAGCAGATTTCAACTATAAATCTTACCTCACACTAAGCACTACGGGCAGGTATGATGTGTTCTCCACACTGGCAGGACCTGGTATTCCCAAGAGCCAGATGAGGATCTTTACACCTTCTGTATCCGGAAGCTTTATCTTCTCTGAGCTGGTGAAAGTACCGCATATGGATTACGGCAAACTGCGTGCATCTTTCGCAAGAACCAGCGGGGAACCTTACGAGGCATATAGAACGGCCGTGTACTATGCCGTGGAAGGCTCTATTAACGGAATACCTACCGGCAGGTTTAGCGATGGTTTACCCAGCGGTTTGTTAAAACCGTACACCGTAACGGAGCTGGAATTTGGTACGGAGCTGAAGTTCTTTGATAACCGTTTAGGCTTTGATGTGTCGTACTTTTCCCGCAAAACAAAGAATGAGATCATGCAGGCAGACTTTAGCCGGTCTACCGGTTATACCAAAGGGTATATAGCTACCGGTTCTACCCAGAACAGGGGCCTGGAAGTGTTGGTGACCGGTACACCTGTTAAAAGCAGAAATTTCAGCTGGAATACCTCCTTTAACTTAACATCTGTACACAATAAGATTCTGGAAACAGATGCCAATAGTAACCCGGTTTCGCTGGGTACCAACCGGTTCAACCACGGTAATGCCAATACTGTGTTCATAAAAGGAATGGCCGGCCCGCAGATCCAGGTATATGATTACAAGTATGATGCAAAAGGCGATATCGTAGTAGATGCCTCCGGGTTACCCTTAGCCGGCAACCAGGTATACAGGGGCAGCGTATTGCCTACTTTATATGGTGGTTTGAACAACGAGTTTAACTTCAAAGGTGTGAGCCTTGCCTTCCTGATAGATTACAATTATGGCAACAAGGTGCTTTCTTCTTCCGCCGCTGAAAGTGTTTACCGCGGCTTGAACAAGTCTACGCTGGTGAACAGGGAAGCTGGTTTCACCGTAGGTGTACGGGAAGATGGTACGCAGAATACCGTACACGCTAGCGCACAGGACTACTACCAGGCAGTGGCTCAAAGGATCACTGCAATAAGTGTACTGGACGGTGATTACATTAAGCTGCGCCAGCTTACACTGGGTTACACCCTTCCTGAGAAAGTATTAGCCAGCGTGCCTTTGATACGCACCGTACAGGTTTCTTTAGTAGGCCGCAATCTCTGGACAATAATGAAACGCAGTGATAATATTGATCCTGAATCAGGTTTTTCCACCATTGTGAGATATGCAGGCATTGAAGGTACAGGCTTACCTTCCGCCAGGACATACGGTGTAAATGTTAATATCAAATTCAAATAAGCAAGGAACATGAAAAAACTACTGATATATATTGGTATCACTTCCGCACTGCTACAGGCGGGATGTACCAAGAACTTCCAGGAGATCAATACCGATCCCACACAAACGGACGCCGCCCATTATGATCCAAATTATCTTTTGACCAGCGCCCAGTACCTGTTTTCCTCACAGGGTTATAGTATTTCCCTGTTCACCAGCATGTGGGCGCAAACCATGGCATCTACCTCATCGCTGAGCTCCAACTACCTTTCCAATGCCGATAAGTATGTACCATCCAGCGGTACGCCTGATTACCAGGCCCGTCTCTGGAACAACAATTACGGCCAAAGTGACCAGTTCTGGACAGGAGCAGGCAGCATGGTATATGAAGCCGCCAGCTTAACGGCAGATGATGCCTCAAAGGGAAACCTGAATGCCATCTGTAAAATTATGAAAGTGCTGATCCTGCAGGAAGTAACAGATGTGTATGGCGATATTCCTTATTCCCAGGCATTACAGGGTAAGGCAGGCGTTACACAACCGGTGTATGATAAACAACAGGATGTTTATAACAGCATGCTCAAAGACCTGGATGCTGCCATTGGCCAGCTGAGCGCATCCGGTGGAGCTGTAAGCGGCGACCTGTATTACAAGGGAGATGTTACCAAATGGAAAAAATTCGGCTACTCATTAATGTTACGCCTGGCTATGCGCTTAACAAAAGTAGACGCTGCCACAGCCAAAAGATGGGCGGAGAAAGCCGCTACAGGTGGCACCTTTGCCGGCGTTGCGGATGATGCTTATATAGCTACCCAGAACAGCACGGGGCACGATAATGCCCAGGCCAGGGTATATAATACGGATATTTACCAGACCCGCTGGAGCAAAACATTTATTGATTATCTCAGGGCTAACAATGATCCCCGCCTGGGTGTAATTGCAGAAGTACCTGCTGATGGCCTGGCTGCTAACCAAACTTCCAGCCCCGGCGTAACAACTGCTGCTGTACAGTTAGGGATGCCTAATGGGTATGATCTGAACGGTGGCCCAACAGATATTACGCATGCACCGGGCTACCCCGGTGGTACCGGTACAGGCGCGAATGCTACGCCTATCGGAAAATATTCCCGTCCCCGTACTTCTATGTACGCCAACAGGAGCGGTAATATTTTTGTACTCACCTACGCAGAAACAGAGCTGATGCTGGCAGAAGCTGCCGCAAGAGGATGGAGCGTAGGCGGTACAGCCCTTGTGCACTACCGCAATGGTGTATCTGCTGCCCTGCAGTCCCTGGCAGTACTGGGTGCAGACGGCGCCATCAGCGCAACTGTTGCCGATGCATATGCACTGGCGCATCCGCTGAATATAACTTCCTTGGATGCATCCCTGAAACAGATCAATGAGCAATACTGGGCTACTACCGGTGCTTTCTTCCTGTATGTAGAAACATGGATCAACTGGAAAAGATCCGGTTATCCTGTGCTCACTCCCGTAGTTTACCAGGGTAATTTCTCCAACGGTACCATACCCAGAAGACAGCCTTATCCACCGATCGAAGCTAACCTGAACAAGGCTAACTACAATGATGCGGTAAGCAGGATAGGAACCGGTGATAACTGGACCTCACGCGTATGGTGGGATAAATAATAACGTGTTTAAATGTTGATGTAAGAGCAATAAATGTAGAGTAGATGCAGCGGGTAGGTCCGCTGCATCTGCTTTTGTAACCCGGCCTGCTGTGTTGTTGAAGCGGTTGAAAAATATAATGCATCATGCAAAATTCCACTTCCCTGATCATTACTACGGTATTACTAAGCTGTTTGCCCATAGCTGTAAAGGCGCAGCAGCCCCTCTTTGAGCTGTTACCGCCTAAAACCACCAATATCCGTTTTAGTAATGATATTAATGAAACCGAACACCTGAACGTATTAGCATACGAATATTTCTATAATGGCGGTGGCATAGCTGTAGGCGATGTTAATAACGATGGCCTGGATGATCTCTTCTTCACCGCCAATATGGGCCCTAATAAGCTATACCTGAACCAGGGCAACCTGAAATTTAAAGATATTACCAGGGACGCTTCCAAAGAGCTGGAAGGCCGCGGCGGCGCCTGGAAAACCGGCGTTACCATGGCCGATGTAAATGGCGATGGCCTGCAGGATATTTATGTTTGTTACTCCGGCAAAACTACTTTTGACCAGCGCCGCAACCAGCTGTTCATTAACCAGGGCAACCTGAAATTCAAAGAAAGCGCTAAAGAATATGGGCTGGATGATCCGGGGTACAGCACCACCGCTGTATTCTTTGATTATGATAATGACGGCGACCTGGATATGTTCCTCCTGAACCATAACGTGATAAAGATCGATAATATGGAGCTGGCCAAACGCCGCGGTGAAACGGATTCCCTGGCAGGCAACAAGCTCTATGAAAATAAAGACAATCACTTTACAGACGTTTCCAAAAAAGCAGGCATCATACAAAACCCGCTCACATTCGGTTTAGGCGTGGCCGTGGCTGATATTAACCAGGACGGCTGGCCCGATGTATATGTGACCAATGATTATAATGAACCGGATCACCTGTACCTGAACAACCAGGATGGTACTTTCCGGGAAGATACACAGAACTGTTTCCGGCATCTTTCCCAGTTCTCTATGGGCGTGGATATTGCAGATTATAACAACGATGGCCTGCCGGATGTATTGACGCTGGACATGCTGCCGGAAGATAACCGCCGCCAGAAATTATTACAGCTGCAGGAAAATTATGAATCCTTTGAGCTAATGCTATCGCAGGGCCTGTACAAACAGTACATGCGCAACATGCTGCAGCTGAATAATGGCGATGGCACCTTTAGTGAGATAGGACAGCTTGCAGGGATATCTAATACAGACTGGAGCTGGTGCCCGCTGCTGGCCGACCTGGATAATGACGGGTATAAAGACCTGTTTGTTACCAACGGTTATTTAAGGGACTATACCAACAAAGATTTTTTAAAATACTGGGGCGATTATAAAGTAAAAAAAGCAGTGGACCGTGAACCGGTAATGCTCATGGACCTGGTAACATCTATGCCTTCCACCACTTTAATGAACTACGTTTTCAGGAATGAGCATGACCTCACTTTCTCCAACAAACAAAAAGACTGGGGCTTTACCAAAACCGGTATTTCCAGCGCAGCAGTATATGCCGACCTGGATAATGACGGTGACCTGGACCTGGTGATCAATAATATTAACGAACCGGCAGCCGTGTATAAAAACCTGAGCCGGGAACAAAATAAAGGCAACTACCTGGGCATAAAGCTGCAGGCCAAAACCGGCAATACCGCGGCTATTGGCGCTAAGGTAACAGTATATGCCAATGGCGGCCTGCAGTATGAGGAAGTGAATCCCGGTAGAGGATACCTTTCTGCCCTGCCAGCCCATCTGCATTTTGGATTGGGTAATGCACAGCAGGCAGATTCTGTACGCATTACCTGGCCCGACCATACCACGCAGCTGCTGACCAATGTAGCTGCCAACCAGCGGCTGGCAGTAGCTTATGCAGGCGTAACAGCGCCGGTACTGCAAAAGGATGCCGCAGCTAAAACACTCTTCAGCAGAGCAAAAGGTATTATTGGTTATAAACATGAAGATGACCAGGTGAATGACTTTAAGCGGCAGCCGCTGATGCTGTTCATGTATTCCAGTGCAGGGCCGGTACTGGCTAAGGGTGATGTGAACAATGACGGCCGGGAGGATCTGTACATCAGCAGTGATAAGAACCAGCCCGGAAGGCTGTTCGTACAGCAGCCCGGCGGCGCATACAGCATCAGCAATGAAACAGTGCTGGATGCGGAAGATGGCCCGGTAACAGCCGATGCGCTGTTCTTTGATGCCAATGGCGATGGGTTTAATGACCTGTACCTGGCCAAAGGCGGTTATGCTTTATTTGAGCCTCATACGTCCGCCCTGCAGGATGCTTTGTACCTGAATGATGGCAAGGGCAAGCTGGTGCTGTCCAAAGATGCTTTGCCCGATGTGAGCGCCAACAGCAAATCGTGTGTGCGTGCCTGTGATTTTGATAATGATGGTGATATGGACCTGTTCATAGGTGGGCGCGTAATACCCGGCCAGTATCCCGTACCTCCTGCCTCCTGGCTGCTGGTGAATGATGGTAAAGGGAAATTTACCGCCGCAGCCGTGCCTTTTGCCAGCATTGGTATGGTAACGGATGCACGGTGGACTGATGTGAATAAAGATGGCCGTAAAGACCTGCTGCTCTGCGGGGAGTTTATGCCGGTAACCTTATTCCTGAACACAGCCGAAGGTTTTATAAATAAAACCAGCGAGTATTTTGAGCAGATGCCCAAAGGCTGCTGGTTCAGCATAGCATTGGCAGATGTGGATGGCGACGGGCAGGAAGATATTATTGCCGGTAACCTGGGACTGAACACACAGGTACATACATCTGAAAAAGAGCCGGCAGAGCTGTACTACGCAGACTTTGACGGTAATGGCTCCGTTGATCCTTTCTTTAACTGTTATATTAAAGGCGTAAGCTATCCTTTTGTGAGCCGTGATGAGCTGAATGACCAGATCTATCCCATGCGCCGCAAATTCAGCTCCTATAAGAATTATGCGGATGCTACCATGAAGGAAATTTTCAGCGCAGACGAATTGTCTAAAGCCGGTAAGCTAACTATAACGGATTGCCGTACACAATGTTTCCTGCATAAGAACGGCAAATTTGTAGCTGCCCCATTGCCTTTACAGGCGCAGTTTTCCGTAGTTACCAAAATTATGACCGGTGACTTTGATCACGATGGTAAAACAGACCTGCTGCTCTTAGGCAACCACAGTGATAACCGTTTAAAAATAGGCAGCATGGATGCCAGCTATGGCTGTTTGCTGCAGGGAGATGGCAAGGGGCAATTTAAATATATGCAGCCGGCTGTTTCCGGCTTATCCGTGGCCGGTGATGTAAAGTCTGCCACAGAAATAACCATCAAGGCAGAAAAGTATATGGCGATAGGTGTAAATAACGTAGGCGTTTTACTATACAAAGAACAATAGTTATGGGAAAATGGATAATTGTTTGTTTATTTTTTTGCCAGCCGGGCTATGGCCAGCGGCCCGCAGCAGACCTTAGTAACCAGGTGCAACCCGCTGTTTGGGATATTACCATGGTAATGCTGCATGATGTGGTGAACCCGCCGGCAGCCGCCCGTTATTATGCTTACTGCACTGCAGCAGCATATGAAATAGTGGCGCAGCATAGTAGCAGCATGCCGAAAGCAGCCGGGTTTATTAAATCATACCCTGTTATTACCATTAGCGGCGCTAAGGATGATTATAACTATGAAGCCGCTGCTGTATATGCCATACTGGAAGCGGGGCGGCTAATGCTGCCTTCCGGTTTTATGCTGGAAGCGCAGCAGGCAAAGCTGCTGAACACTTTTAAAAAGGAAAAGCTTTCGCAAAAAGTAATTGACCGCTCGGTAGCTGTGGCTAAGGAAGTAGTGCCGCAGATCATTAACTGGTCAAAAAAAGATCACTACAACCAGCTGAGCGCACGCGTACGTTATACGCCTGTAAAGGGAGAAGGCTACTGGTATCCCACACCACCGGCTTATATTGAAGCGGTGGAGCCACACTGGAAAACCATCCGGCCCATGGTAATAGATACCTGTAATGCCTTTGCACCGGCGCCACCGGTACCTTTCAGCAAGGATAGCGGCAGCGCTTTTTATAACCTGAGCAAAGAAGTGTATGAAGCAGGTATTCATCCCAAACAGGAGGAGCTGGTAATTGCGGCTTTCTGGGATTGTAATCCCTTTGCGGTATCCACTGCGGGGCATATGGCTGTTGGGTTTAAAAAAATAACACCGGGCGGGCACTGGATGAATATTGCAGGCATTGCCGCTAAAAAGGCAAAGCTGGATTTTGATAAAACCATGCTGCTGCATACCATCACAGCCATTACGGAAATGGATGCCTTCATCAGCTGCTGGGATGAAAAATTCCGCAGCAACCGCATACGGCCTGAAACGTATATTAACCGCTATATTGATGTGAACTGGAAACCGCTGCTGCAAACACCGCCCTTTCCGGAATATACCAGCGGACATAGCGTAATGTCAACCGCTACTGCGCAGGTGCTTACTTACCTTATGGGTGATCAGTTTTCCTTTACAGATGACTCGGAAGAAATGTTCGAGATCCGTGCGCGCAGCTTTACGTCCTTTCTGCAGGCTGCTGCGGAAGCTGCCATTTCACGCCTGTATGGCGGTATCCATTTCCGTGATTCTATTGAGAACGGCGCAACGCAGGGAAAGAATATCGGCGATAATATTATAGAGAAATTAAAAGCAGCTGGTGTGCAACCCATGCATTCATGATTATGGCACGGTATATGTGAGTTTATGTACAACTTTGTTACTCACTAACCCATTATAAACATCACTCCTCCACTTTAACCGGTGGCAGGAGTGATTGCTTTTTAGGACCTGCTCAATGATCGTTCAAGGGTAATCCTTTCCGCTGATACTCTGTCCAGTTAAGGTATTCGGGGCCTTTGCGATGTTCATCCATAGTAATGCAATCTTCTACCGGGCAAACCAGCTTACATAAATTACAGCCTACACACTCCTCCGTTTTTACCGTGTAGGTATTATACGGTTTTCCATATTCCAGGTGTATGGACTGGTGCGAGGTATCCTCACAGGCAATGTAACATAAGCCGCAATGCACACATTTATCCTGGTGAATGTTGGCAATAATGTGGTAGTTAATATCCAGTGCTTCCCATTTGGTGATGCGGTTTACGGACTGCCCGATGAAATCATAGATAGTAGCAAAACCTTTTTCATCCATCCAGTTGCTGAGCCCTTCACACAGGTCTTCAATAATACGGAAGCCGTGCTTCATTACCGCCGTGCATACCTGCACATTGGAAGCGCCCAGCAGCATAAATTCCACGGCATCTTTCCAGGTGCTGATACCGCCTATGCCGGACACGGGAACACCGGAAGTAATGGAATCCTGGCTAATGGTGGTAAGCATTTTTAAGGCGATGGGTTTTACCGCCGGGCCGCAATACCCGCCAAAAGCCGACTGTCCGCCAACATTCGGGTTAGGGATCAGCGTATCCAGGTCAATACCGGTAACAGATTGAATGGTGTTAATGAGCGACAGCGCATTAGTGCCTGCCTGCACCACCGCCTTGCCGGTGGGCACTACGGAATGCACATTGGGTGTAAGCTTGGTAATAACTGGTATCGTGGCTTTTTCCATTACCCACTCCACTACCATGCGCGCAATTTCAGGGTCCTGCCCAACCGCTGAGCCCATGCCTCTTTCATTCATACCATGCGGGCAGCCGAAGTTCAGCTCTATACCATGCGCGCCGGTATCTTCTACTTTAGCGATCATTTCATGCCAGCTGCTGCGGTCATTGTCTGCCATCAGTGACACGATCATGGCTCGGTCGGGGAACAGCTTTACACATTCCCTGATCTCCTGCAGGTTCAGCTCCAGCGGCCGGTCGCTGATAAGCTCTATATTATTAAAGCCCATTACGCGGCTGCCATGATAGTCCACCGCAGAGTAGCGGCTGGATACATTTTTTACCTGCGATCCCAGTGTTTTCCATACAATACCACCCCAGCCGGCTTCCAGTGCACGCAGCACATTATACTTTTTATCAGTGGGCGGCGCGCTGGCCAGCCAGAAGGGATTGGGGGATTTTATGCCCAGGAAGTTTGCAGAGATATCGACCATGGTTAAAAATTGAAAAGGTTAAAATGATGACGCTAAATACGCAGGTACTCCACTATCGCAGCCGCTCCATCCTTACCTGCCTGTACTGCATCCACTACTTCTTTACCGCCGTTCACACAATCGCCGCCGGCAAATACACCGGGCAGGTTGGTAGCGTTGCGGTTAATGATGATCTTTCCCTGCTGGTGTTGTATTTGCTCGCTGGCAATAAGCGCTTCAAAAGGTACCTGCCCTGCGGCTTTAATGATCATGTCTACTTCCAGCGTGAAGGTTTTACCGGTGTCTGCCGGTGCGCGGCGGCCACTGGCATCCGGTGCGCTTAGCTGCATAATGCTGCAGATAAGCTGCTGTACTTTCCCATCCTGTCCCTTTACTTCTTTGGGCGCTGCCAGCCATTGCAGGTTGCAGCCATCCAGCTTCGCAATTTCCAGCTCTGCTTCCGTGCAGGGCATTTCTTCCTGTGTTCTGCGGTATACAATGGTCACTTCTTTTGCACCTAAACGTTTGGCCTGTGTGGCGGCATCTATGGCCGTCATACCCAAGCCTATTACCGCTACCTTATCACCCACCGGTACTGCGGGGTAACCTTTACTGCGGAGCTCATAAATAAATTGAATGGCATCTACCACGCCATCCAGCGTTTCGCCGGGTATATCCAGCTGCCGGGCCACGCCTACGCCAATGCCCAGGTACACGGCATCGTAATCCCTTTGCAGCTCAGAAAGGGTAAGGTTTTTCCCTAACTCTTTATTGTACTGAATGTGAATGCCGCCTAAGGAGGTAATGTAGTTTACCTCATCTTCACAGAATTGCGGCGTTACTTTGTAAGCTGCAATGCCGTAGGTCATTAAGCCGCCGCCTTTACTTTCCTTTTCAAAAATGGTCACATCAATACCTTCCCGGGAAAGCACATGCGCGCAGCTTAAACCGGCAGGCCCGGCGCCTACAACAGCTACTTTTTTACCGGTGGCAGGCTTACGCTCAAACAGTCGCCACTTGCCGCTGATAGCCTTTTCGGTTGAATGCCTTTGTAGTTTGGCAATAGCAATGGGTTTTTCGTGCATCAGGTTATATACACAGGAACCTTCGCACAGCTTTTCTACCGGGCATACCTTACTGCAGCCACCACCCATAATGTTGGCGCTGAAAATAGTGTGGGCCGATCCTTTAATGTTATCGGTGGCTATCTGCTTAATGAACTTGGGGATATTAATACTGGTGGGGCAGCTTTTAATACAGGGCGCATCATAACAGAACAGGCAGCGGTTAGCCTCTACCAGCGCAGCTTCCCGGCTTTCAAAAGGAGGGTGTATGTCGCTAAAGTTCTGATTGTACTGTTCAGCGCTCAGGCGGTTGTTCACAATGGCCATAGCAATGTATTAATGTCAGGGAATAACAGGTTTAGAGCTCTGTGAGCTTGCCGTACGTTTCAGGCCGCCGGTCGCGGAAGAACTGCCATACACTTCTTACTTCCTCTATTTTATCCAGGTCAAACTCAGCTACCAGTAATTCATCTTTATCTTCCGATGCAGTGGCGAATATTTGTCCGCGCGGATCTACAAAATAAGAGCTGCCGTAAAACTTACCCAGGTTCCAGGGCTGTTCCGTACCTACACGGTTAATGCAGCCCATGAAATACCCGTTGGCGGCTGCATGCGCAGGCTGCTCCAGCTTCCATAAATATTGGGAAAGGCCGGCTACCGTAGCAGAAGGATTGTAAACTATTTCTGCGCCGTTCAATCCCAGACAACGGGCACCATCCGGGAAATGCCGGTCGTAACAGATGTACACGCCTACTTTTGCATAACGTGTTTGAAACACCGGGTAGCCCAGGTTGCCGGGCTTAAAGAAAAATTTTTCCCAGAAACCGGATGTATGCGGAATATGATTTTTGCGGTATTTGCCCAGGTAAGTGCCATCGGCATCGATCACTGCTGCTGTATTGTACAATACGCCGGCCTGCTCTTTTTCATACACCGGCACAATGATCACCATGTTGTACTTTTTAGCATAAGCGGCCATGCGCTCCGTAGTAGGGCCGGGCACTGTTTCTGCCGATGCATACCAGCGCGCATCCTGCCCGGGGCAGAAGTAAGGCGTGCTGAATATTTCCTGCAGGCATAGGATCTGCACTCCTTTTTGTCCTGCTTCGTCTATCAGCGGCAAATGTTTTTGGATCATGGCTTCCTTGATCTCCTCAATGCTGCCTTCACCTTCTGTTTTAGGCAGGCTCATTTGAATAAGGCCGGATTTAATGATTCTTGGCATAATTGTGATTTTGGTTTAGTCCATGGTCGATGGTCCATAGTCCATAGCCTTGAACGTATATTGTGTATTTCGAGTAAATGATATTCATTATACCTGTATTATCCGCACTACATTTCTTACAGGTCTATGCCATGGACCATCGACTATGGACCATGGACTATATTTTTCCACTCACCTTTCCGCGTTTTACAAACTGTCCATAACCTTTATCCAGCAAACATTCACCATTGTTAATGGCTACTTTGCCGCGTAACAGCACTGTTTTTATTTTGCCGGTTAGCTCCCAGCCTTCGTAGGCCGAATAGTCTACGTTCATATGATGTGCGCCGGCCGTAATGGTATGTTTAGCCTGTGGATCCAGGATCACAATATCTGCATCACTGTTTACGGCAATGGTGCCTTTGCGGGGAAACATGCCGAATATTTTTGCAGGATTGGTGCAGGCTACCTCCACATATTTATTAAGCGTGATCTTTCCTTTGTGTACCCCTTCGCTATACAGCAGCTCCATGCGGTGCTCTATGGCAGGATGGCCGTTGGGGATCTTTGAAAAATCATCTTTGCCCATGAGCTTTTGTTCCCATTTAAACGGGCAATGGTCCGTAGCCACTACATTTACCAAACCCTGGTTAATGCCGGCCCACAGCGTGGCCTGATCTTTCTTTTCGCGCAGCGGCGGGCTCATAACCCATTTGGCGCCGTCAAAATCCTGTTCATATAAAGCGGCATCCAGCAGCAGGTATTGAATGCAGGTTTCTACAAATACATGCTGGTTGCGGCGGGTAGCCTGGCGTACCGCATTCAGTGCACCTTCGCAGGTAAGGTGTACAATATATCCAGGGCAGCCGGTGTAGTTGGAAATGTCTGTAAAACGGCCGCTGGCTTCTGCTTCCGTTACTTCCGGCTGGGAGAGGTAGTGATACAGCGGCGACAAATTTCCTTCGGCCCTGTGTTTGGCCACCAGGTAATCGATCATATCGCCATTGGTAGCGTGCACGGTTACCATGCCACCGTGTTTTTTTACTTCCTGCATCAGCGCTGTCATTTGCCGGTCGTCTATCATCAGCGCACCTTTATAGGCCATAAAGGTTTTGAAAGAGGTAATGCCTTCGTGCTCTATAAAAGTTTTGATCTCCTGTTTTGTTGCATCATTAAAATCAGTTACAGCCATATGAAAGCTGTAATCGCTCAGGCAGTTGCCGTTGGAGCGGGAGCGCCATTCATCCAGCGCCGCTTTTAAAGAGCTGCCCTGCTTTTGCAGAATAAAATCTATAACCATGGTAGTGCCGCCATGTAATGCAGCACGGGTGCCGGTTTCATAGCTGTCGCTGGAAAAGGTGCCCATAAAAGGCATTTCTAAATGCACATGCGGGTCAATGCCGCCGGGCATTACCAGCATACCTTCCGCATCAATGGTTTCACCGGCTGGTATAGACAGGTTATTGCCGATCACCGCTATCTTTTCCCCTTCAATAAAGATGTCTGCCACATAATCATCTGCGGCAGTAATGATCCTTCCGTTTTTAATCAAGAGCGACATAAGACGATGTTTCTTTAATAGTTTGAATACCGTGCCGGTAGGTTTGCATCAGCAGCATATACGCAATGCCGCTTACCAGGAAGCCTACAAACCAGGCATAATTATAGAGCTGCGCCAGCCACAGCGGTACAACATCCGGCGCAATAGCTTTAATAGTGACCAGGAAGCCCGGCACATTCGGTAAAATACCAATGAGCAATGCTGCTACTGCGGGTATATTAAATCCCTTGCTAAAGCTGTAGCTGCCGTAAGCATTATAAAGCTCCGGCACTACCAGGTATTGCTTGCGGATGAAATAATAATCTGTGATCATAATACCGCCTACAGGCCCCAGCAGGCTGGAATAGGCTATGAGCCAGGTAAAGATGTAGCCACTGGGATCTGTGATCAGCTTCCAGGGAAAAATAAGTATGCCCAGCACGCCGGTAATGTAACCGCCTTTGCGGAAGTTAATGCGCGCCGGCCACAGGTTGGCAAAATCATTTGCCGGGCTTACAATATTTGCTGCAATGTTGGTGGCTAAGGTAGAAATGGCCACTGCTATCATGGCAAGGCTTACCAGCAGCTTGCTATCAAATTTACCAGCCAGTACCAGCGGATCCCAGATAGTGGTACCGTACACAATGGTAGTGGCAGAAGTAACTACTACGCCAATAAAAGAGAACAGGGTCATAGAGGGCGGCAGGCCAATGATCTGCCCTCTTACCTGCGCCTGCTGGCTAACGGCATAGCGGGTAAAATCCGGGATGTTAAGGGAAAGCGTTGCCCAGAAACCTACCATACCGGTAAGCGCCGGTAAAAAGAAATTTAAAAATCCATTGGCAGAAGTAAACCTGGACGGTTGCTGTAAAATAGGCCCTAAGCCATGGCCCGCGCCAATGGCCCACCACAATAACGCCAACGCAGCTACGGGTAAAAAGATGGCCTTAAACACCAGTAATTTCCGGATGCTTTCCACACCCAGGTATACCACGTACATATTTAAGCACCAGAACAGCAGAAATGTAATAGCCGGTCCTGTTTTTAAGCCAAAGGATTCCGGGAACACTGTGGGCAAGGTTTCCAGCCAGGGCATCCATAAGCGCAGCATCTGGAAAAGCGCAAAGCCCCCGATCCAGGTTTGAATGCCAAACCAGCCACAGGCTACAATGGCACGCAGCATAGCGGGAATATTAGCGCCCCTTACGCCAAAGCTGGCCCTGGCAAATACCGGGAAAGGAATGCCGTATTTAGCGCCGGCATGCCCGTTCAGGATCATGGGCACTAATACAATGCTGTTACCCAGAAAAATGGTGAAGATGGCCTGCCACCAGTTCATACCTCCTTCAATGAGCGAGCTGGCAAGCATATACGTAGGGATGCACAGGCTCATGCTGATCCACAACGCGGCATAGTTCCAGGTATTCCAGCTGCGGTTGGCCGGTGGTACAGGCGCCAGATCTTCACTGTAAAGAGAGGAGGTTTCGCTCATAGCTTAAATTATGATGATTAGATTTTTTCCTCATTCCTCATATGCGTCATCCGCAATGCGGATAGCCTCGCTGATGATGGCCAGCCCTTCATCTACCTGCGCTTTGGTGATACATAGTGGCGGCGCTATAAATACATAGTTCCAGCGTACAAAGGCATACATGCCCAGCTGTTTCAGCTTAGCGGCTACTTTATTCATCACAGCCATTTCACTGGCCGGTGCGTTAAAGCGGGCCATGGGTGCTTTGGTAGCGCGGTTCTTCACAAGCTCGATGCAACCCAGCAAACCGGTGTTCCTGAAATCGCCAATGCTGGGGTGCTGCTGCAGCAGCAAAGCTACCTGCTGCTCAATATAGGCGCCCATTACAGCAGCATTTTCTATCAGCTGCTCATCTTCATAGATCTGCAACACCTCTACTGCGGCAGCGCAGCAAACCGGGTGGGCCGAATAGGTAAGCCCTAACCATAACACCTTATCATCAAAATAGCTGGCAATGGTATCGCTTACAATTAAAGCGCCTAAGGGCAGGTAACCGGCAGTAATACCTTTCGCGGTAGCTATCATGTCGGGCACTACGCCATGTACATCACAGGCAAACCATTTGCCCGTACGGCCAAAACCGCTCATTACTTCATCTGCTATCAGCAGGATGTTGTATTTATCGCAGAGCGCGCGTACTTTTTGTAAATAATCCGGCGGGTATTTAATACAACCGGAAGATCCGCTTTCCCCTTCCATAAGGATGGCGGCCACATTTTCCGGACCTTCAAATTCAATGACCCGCTCAATATGACTTACGCATTCACGGGAGCAGCTCGTAATTTCCTTACCCCAGGGGCAGCGGTAACAATAGGGGTCTTCCACATGCACTATATTAGGAGCCTGCTGTGCATCATGCGGCAGCTTGCGGGGATCACCACCGGCTGTCATGGCGCCATAGGAAGCGCCGTGGAAAGCGCGGTAGCGGGCAATTATTTTAGAACGGCCGGTGTACAAACGCGCCAGCTTAATAGCATTTTCAATGGCTTCTGCGCCGCCGGTGGTAAAAAGCGTTTTATTGAGATTGCCGGGGCTGATGGCGGCTAACTTTTTTCCCAGCTCGCCACGGGCCTGTGTAACGCAGCCGGGTGTAACGTAGCTTACTTCCTGCATTTGCTGCATCACGGCCTGGGTTACACGCTGGTTGCCGTGGCCAATGTTCACGTTGATCAAACCGGAAGAAAAATCCAGGTAGCGGTTACCATCATAATCATAGAGGTACACACCTTCTGCATGTTTCACGGCAATAGGGGCAATACCTTTTTGCTTGCTCCAGGAAAAAAGGGTATAGTCCAGGTTGTCCTGTATAACCTGCTGGGTGGCAGACAGGGAGGAGGTTTCAGCCATAGCGTTTAAGTTTGCTGTATATCAGTTGACCTTAGTTACTTCCTTATGTTGGTTGATTGCTTCCTGTTCTTGCAATACCTGTCTTTTGTTATCGTAGTCCTTATTACTTTCTTTTACTTATAATACTCCCTTATGTTCTACGCCATGGACCATCAACTATGGACCATGGACTCTATCAACTCATCCAGTTAATCCCTGCTTCGGGATTCCATTTAGTAGTGGTTTTCTTTAGCTTGGTCCAGAATTCGATGGAGCTTTTGCCGGTAATATCGCCTACGCCAAATTTACTTTCATTCCATCCTCCAAAAGAAAAAGGCTCACGGGGTACAGGTACGCCTATATTAACACCTATCATACCGGCGTTGGCCTTTTCAATAATATAACGCGCCAGGCTACCGTTTTGTGTGTACACTGCGGCTGCATTGCCGTAAGGGTTGGCATTTTCTATGGCCAGGGCTTCATCTACCGTATTGGTGCGCAGAATGCTGATCACAGGGCCAAATATTTCTTCTTTTGCCACTGCCATATCCGGTTTCACATAGTCTATCACGGTAGGGCCTACGTAGCTGCCCTGCTCTTTACCTTCCACCACAGTATTGCGCCCGTCTATCAGGATGCGTGCGCCCTGCTGTTCCGCTTCAGTTATATAACGTTCAATTTTTTCTTTGGATTCCCGGCTGATCACAGCGCCCAGGTTTTTGCCCGGTATCACCTTACCGGCTTCCGCGCAGATCTTATCTATAATATGATCTACCTGTCCCACTGCTACCATGGCCGATGCGGCCATACAGCGCTGTCCTGCGCAGCCGCTCATAGAGGCCACTACGTTCTGCGCGGTCATATCCGGTTTGGCATCCGGCAATACCAGCAAATGATTTTTAGCACCGCCTAAGGCCAGGCAGCGTTTCAACTGCCCGGTAGCCCGCTGGTATACCAGCTTGGCCACTTTGGTAGAGCCTACAAAAGATACGGCTTCAATGCCGGGATGATCGCAGATGGCATTCACTATTTCACTATCACCGTTAATAATATTAAATACGCCGTCGGGCAGGCCGGCTTCCTTTAATAAAGCAGCAATACGGGCCAGGCTAAGGGGTACTTTTTCAGAAGGTTTTATGATCATGCAATTGCCCAGTGTAATGGCATTGGGAATGGTCCAGTTGGGCACCATGCTGGGAAAATTAAACGGCACAATAGAGGCTACCACACCCAGCGGCACATGTTCTGTTCTGCATTCCACGCCTTTGCTTACTTCCAGTATTTCGCCGGTTACCAGCTGTGGCAGCGAGGTAGCAAATTCAGTGAGCTCAATACATTTTTCTATTTCTGCAATGGCTTCGCCCAATGTTTTGCCGTTTTCCTCACTTACCAGCTCCGCCAGCTCCTGCAGGTCTCTTTCGAGTAAATATTTATAGCGGAAAAATACCTGTACCCGTTCTTTGATAGGGGTTTGGCTCCAGGCAGGGAAAGCGGCTTTTGCAGCATTAACGGCAGCATCCAGGTCGGCAGCGGTGGAGCAGGGCATCAGCGCCAGCTCCCGGCCATCTGTGGGTGAGGTTATGGTTAGCAGATGGGTGGAATCAATATCTGTGAACCGGCCATTAATAAAGTTCTGCATGCGGGGGTATTTCATTGGGCTGCATTTGTAGTATAATATACTGCTTTTTTTGCAATGTTGAAATTGCAAAACAGATTACAGGGATGGGGCTGACTAAAAAGAATGTAAAATGTAAAATTTTAAATCATAAATGTAAAAGTAGAATACCGTGAATATAAGCCTGTGCTTGGAATCGTGGCATTCGATTTTTACATTTTAAATTTTACATTTATGATTTTACATTCTTTTGGGTCAGCCCCGTTTGGCTTTAGCAACCGGACAGGGATAATACCTGTACGGCCTCACGCAGCTGTTTAATAGCGCGGGCAATGTGGTTCTCCACGGTTTTGGGTGAGATGGCTAATTCTGTGGCAATTTCTTTATAGGATAGTCCCCGCTGGCGGCGCATATTAAAAACGGTTTTGCGCATGGGTGGCATGGCGTTAATGGTACGTACCATGTGCTCCATACTATCGCGCAGCTCTAATTGTTTATTTTCTGTAACCGGTGCTGCGCTGCTGCTGGCCCAGCCGCTGATGTGGGTTCTCTTAACGGCTTCTTTGCGCAGCTCATCTACCAGAATGGTTTTGGCTATCTGGAAAAGCTGCGTGGAAAGCAACACTCCGTCTGATAAGGCATTCCTTTTCTCCCAGAGGCGGATGAAGGCCTGCTGTACTACTTCCTCTGCCAGGTAATGCGAGCTGGTTTTCTGATACACAAATGCATACAACCTGTGCTGATACTGATGATATACTTCCCTGAAAACATTGCTGCTGCCCTGTTTAATACCGTATAATTCGGTCATTTCCTTACCACGATTTGAGTACAAATATTTTCATTTCATTCTGGTTTTTTTTGCATGGCGGCCGTTATCAATTTATTAATTAATTGTAAAAAAAAGGGCCCCGGAATAACCGGGACCCCTACGTTGTCATAGGATGGGATATTATTAATGTTTGATCACTTTGCGGGTGATCACTTCATTTCCTACGTAGATCTTGATCAGGTACATGCCGGTTGAAAGGCTGGACAGGTTCACGGGCTGGCCGTTAGAGATACGCTGTGCAGGCCTTACTTCCGTACCACTCATGTTATACACACGGATGTAATACTGATCCACCTTGCTCTTCACCTTCACAGATAAGTTCTGTGTGAAAGGATTGGGCGACAGCACTACGTCAATGGTACCATCATCATTGGTAGCTTCGGTTGTGGAAGCAGCAGCCGATGATTTAACCGGTGCAGCAAGTGTAATGGCATTGCTCATTACAGCAGCTTTTGCAGCGGTAGAAGGCTGTACTACCAGGGAAGTGGTCCAGTCGTTCAGGTTCAGCGGCTGGCCATTCACAGAAAGATCAACCAGGCAGGAGAAATCACTGCGGAACAGATAAGCAGCGCCGCCGAAGTTAATATCCTGGTACAGGATAACTTCATAACCGCTCTTCACTTTTAACGCAGAAATATCATCGTTCGGAATACCCAGTGCATTCAGTTGCGCCATATCATATCTGCCGGGGGCCAGGTTTATGGCATAACCACCGTAATTACAATCCTGGTATACAGTAGCCGCGCCACTGCCGGTACCGCCGGAAATAGTGCCGGTAATAGTATAAGCACCCAGGGAGGCGTAGTTAGAGTAACCATCCGTAGCGGGATTACCAACACCGGTGCCGGTAACAGATACATAATAAGTACCTGCCGCCAGGTTGGCGTTAATAGCTGCAGATAAACCAGCAGGATCTGAAGTAGCTACTACTGCGCCGCTGCTGTTAAGCAGGCGTGCCAGGATATCCAGGTTCGCATGGCGGGGAGCCGGGTTAAAGTTGATGGTAGCATTACCGCCGGATGTGCTGAAAGAGAATACATCCACATCAGCAGTGCGCTCAATAATGCCGCTGCTGCTAATGTTGCCGCCAGTGCCTACGCTTAATACACCGGCTGATGAAATGGAATTACCATAGTCATCGGCACGGTAGCCTACACCAAAAGTTGAGCTGGTCATTTTTGCCAGGTCATCTTCCAGGTTGTTGGCACTGTTATATTCGCCTTTGCTCCATTGTACAATAGGCTTGTAGTAACCTACACCCATAATAGGCGCCCAGTTGCCCTGGCCGGCGTAGTAACCTTCTGCAGGAGAGTTTCTGCCATCGTGGCCTAAGCTTAAAGTATGACCTACTTCGTGTGAAGCGGCATCGCCGGCGCCTTTTACGCCGCCGTTAAATACCCAGCAGGGGGTATCATCATTCCAGTTAAAGGAGCTGATATAGGCTACGCCACCTGCGCCGGGGGCAGCGGTATTGGTAGGCGTGAAAATGCAGCGCATTCTCCTGTTCTTGGGATAGGTGTTAAACACCGCTTCGCTGGTAGTGATGTTCATATGGAAGGGCTTGTAATCTTCGCTTACCAGCTCCCATACTTCACGCATTTCAGCTTCTGAAAGGGTGGCAGGTGCGGCGTTAATGGGATTACCATTATTCCAGGGAGTGCCAGAAACATACTGGCCGTCAAAGTCCAGCAGCACGCAGCCATTGGCGCCGGGATAGCTTTGCAGGTCCGCAGGTACAGCGGCTGCAGTTACACCCTGTGCTGATACCTGGGAGGTAGCAGGGCCTTCTTCATAATTAATACACAACACCTTGTTAATGTCTTCTTCTTTTACAAAAACATTACCGGTATTGTCTGAATAATATTTGTATGCTTTTTTGCTTTGCCGTAACACGATGTTACCTTCTACCTTGTTGCCCTGTATGCGAACAAAGAATGAAGAACCCGGGGTATTGGCTATTTCACCTGCCAGAAATTCTTCTGTGGCGCTACCGGTAGTACGGAAATTAACTTTAGCATTTAACGTGGTATTGGCGCTTACTCTCAGCTGCGCGCCGCTTACAAATTGCTGTTGCCTGGCCGTTGCCTGCTGGCGGAACTCCTGCACCAGGGTGCGGGTATTGCCTAAGCTATATTCTTTTTGCTGACCAAAGGCTGTAAAGGAGGTAAGCAGGAATGCGAGGCCTGCTGAATATTTTAGAGCTTTTTTCATAAAGATACTTTTTAAGGGTTTAGAGTTTGGTAATGCGGAACCAGTTAATATTCCAGCCACCGGCTGCTGCATAAATGCCAAAATTGTAAGTACCGGCATTAATGTTCACAGTTTGGGAGATGGTGGTCCAGTTTTGCCATCCACCGGTGTTGGGCACATCTACTGCGCCCAGTACAATAGAACCGGCGTTCAGGTCCTGTGATAAACGGCCGCCACCATTCTGGCTGGCTACACGGTATTCGATCTTGTAGCTGCCGGAGGTAGGTATGGTGATGCTGTTGTACGCCATCCAGTCGCCGGTTTCAATATAACCTACGTTCTGTCCGCCGCCGGCATCCGTGGTGGTTTCTGTTTGCACACCCAGCATGCTGCTGTAGCTTTCTGCCTGTACGGTCTGGCTCCATGTGGGGGGAGGATTGGTGCCGCCGCCCTGGTATACGTGTACCCAGTCAACATACATTTTTGCAGGGAATGCATTGTTATCAATATTGAAGCCGGGCCAGTTGCCGCCAATGGCAAAATTCAGCAGGATGAAAAAGTTCCGGTGAAATTCTTCTGTGCTGTTAATGTTGTTGGCAATGTTGGCTTCATTGTATTGTACACCATCTACAAACCATTTTATGGAAGAGGGGGTCCATTCAATAGTGTAGGTATGGTAGCCGGTAACATTCACCGGGGTGCTGGAACCATAGGAGGCATGACCGCCATCAGGTCCCTGCCAGTGAATAGTTCCTACGGCATTGGGATCGTTATTCACGTGCTCCATGATGTCAATTTCACCGCAGGCAGGCCAGTTCACGGTGCTGATGTTATCGCCCAGCATCCAGAAGGCAGGCCATGCGCCGGAGAAAGCCGGTGCGGCAATGCGGGCTTCTATCTTACCATAGGTCCAGGATTTTCTGCCCTGGGTTTTCATCCTGGTAGAGGTGTAGTTATAACCGCCAAAGCTTTCGCGTTTGGCAGTAATTACCAGCTGGTTGTTTTCGATGGTAGCGTTTTCACGGCGGTAATATTCCAGCTCATTATTACCCCAGCCGCCACCGCCGGTTTCAAATACCCAGTCAGGGCCAATGCTGCCGTTAAACTCGTCGGCCCATACGAGCTGCCAGTTTTGTGAGAATGCAACCTGCTGTACGCCGGTAAAGGCCATCAGCAGCAATAGAAATTTTACTGGTTTCATTGTGTAAAGGTTTTTAGTGTTTCTGATCAGATGAAACCTTGCGGACACGTGGTTTCACAGCTCAAATGTGAAGGTGTTAATGTTTTCAGGATTGCAAATGTTTGCTACAGTAACGATAGTTGCCCCGTTAGTATGGGCCGGGTAATAAGCCGGTATGCCTAACGGGGCAGCGGCTAATTGAAAAGGAAATGGTCTTTGCATATGGTTAAGGTTTAAGGGTGAGCGGGGAATTGTTATTCAATAACGGTCAGCATGTATATAAGCGAAGTATGGCTATGGGCCATACATGCCGGGTGCACAGCGCGTTTGGCCGTAATATTTTATAGGGATAACAAATTGAGGATCTGCGGCGGATGTAAAGAAATGGTGTAAATTTTTTAACATAGGATGTTATTTAGAAAAGGGAATGGTCCCGGATGAACCGGGACCATTTTCATTTTTCATTTTTAACTATTACTGTAGCCTTATCACTTTAGCAGTGGCTACTCGATGGGTGCTCTTATTTTCTACTTTCAGGATCCAGGTACCGGCAGGTAGCTGGCCTGTTTGTAGTTTAATGAACTGGGTGCCTTTGCCGGCAGCCGTTTGTTGTGTTGTTAATACAGGCGCGTTGCCTTTCATGTCAACCAGGGAGATCTGTAACCTGTCGCCGGGCTGTGCATCCACGCGTACCTGCAGCTCGCTGCCGGTTACCGGGTTCGGATATACCAACAGGTTAGCGTTGCTCACCTCTTGTGTTACAGCAGGTGTGCTGGTGCTAGCACTGGTGCGTGCCAGGCTGGCGCCGCAGGCTCCCAGTGGTTTCCACCACCAGTCTGCAGTACCGGGTGTTACGTTGTACAGTGCATCTGACTGGCTTTCATAAAGATTGCCGTTGTACACTACGCGGTCGCCTTTACTGTAAATTTTCGGATACGGCTGGTATGTGGCTACGCCTGCGCAGTTGCCGGTATTACCACCGCCGGTTACTACTACTGTTACAGCAGCAGAAGCGGATGCCCCTGAGTTGTCAGTTGCTTTAGCAGTGATAGAGTAAGTGCCTGCTGCTACGTTAGCCCAGGTATAGCTGTAAGGGGAAGAAGTGCTCTCGCCTAATTTGCTGCCGCCGTTGAAGAATTCCACTTTAGCTACAGAACCATCGCTGTCGGTGGCAGTAGCCTGTATGGAGATGCTGGCGGGTGCTGCAAAAGATGCGTTGTTGGCAGGTGAGGTGATGCTGATGCTGGGAGCGCCGTTATTGCCGCTGCCATTACAATCACTTACATACTGCCATACTTTGGAATCGCCGCTGTTAATGTCAGGTTGCTCATTCTGTGTCCACCATTTGGCTTTATACACTTTGCTGTTGTAAACTACCTGCATATCAGCTGTGTAAACGGCGGTTGCGCTCCATGCAGCAATACCGTTACAACCGTTGTTATTACCGGTGCCTACCACAATGGTAACGGCAGCAGATGTAGTTACTGCGCCTTTGTTATCAGTAGCTTTGGCAGTAAGCGTATAGGTGCCGGCAGCTACATTCACCCAGCTATAGCTGTAAGGCGCTGCGGTGCTTTCACCCAGCTTGGTGCCGCCATTGAAGAACTCTACTTTGGATACAGTGCCGTCATTATCGCTTGCGCTGGCCTGTATGCTTACAGTGGCAGGCGGTGTAAAGGTGGCATTGTTTGCCGGGGAAGTGATGCTTACAGCAGGAGGATTATTTCCCGGGTTTGTAGTACCAAAGAAGTACTCATAATAGTTGTTCGCAAATTCATCAGCAGTGGATTTATCCCAGTTAATGGACCATGTCATGATACCACGCAGGCCGGGATAACCACCGGCTTTCCTTAACGTATAAGCGCCACCGTAAGACTGGCCTTTGGTCAGGTAGTCCAGGGCTTTCTTAACATTGGCAGGTGTAGTGTAACCGCTGCCTGCGGCAGAGGTATTAGCCGGTAAGCCAAATGCTACCTGGTCTTCGCGCAGGGCAGGGAAAGTGAGGTTGGTACCGCTTACAGGGAAACCAGCCAGCAGCATTTCCGTCATAGCTACAATGAAATCGGAGGTGGAGGAGCTGTACACTTTATTATCCAAACCGGTTACAGAGCCGGTGTTATACAGCTGCGGGTGAATGAAGGTCAGCTCATCTTTCACACCGTAGATCACCGGCAGGTAAGCGCCTACCAGCGGAGAGTATGCAGCGCCATACGCTGTTTGTACATAATAGGTTTCGGGCGCCATCGTGAGCCAGCATTCTTTGCCCTGGCCTTTACGATAGTTCACTACTTCTTTGATAGCAGAAACCAGGTTCTGGATCTTGGGTGTAGTAGGATGTGTGAAGTCTTTATCGCCATTATCCAGGATCAGGGTGTTGCCACCTTCCAGGTCAATGTCAAAACCATCAAAGTTATAAGTGTCGAGTATAGATTTCAGTGAGCTTACAAATGCAGCTTTTTGAGTGGCAGTACCTAAAACAACAATACCATCCTGACCACCGATAGAGATCAATACTTTCCTGCCTTGTGATTGCAATAACGCAATATCGGATTTGAAATCAGCTACGGTTGTGTTTTCCGGTGTAAAGCTCAGGGTAGCCTGGTCAGAACCGGCCAGTGCAAACGCAATTTCTATTACGTTGTACTTGGAGTTCACATCACGTAAACGGATATACTGCGGTGCAGTAGAACCACCCCAGTTATGCCAGTAACCAACTACCACCTTACCGGTGCCGGGGTTATTGGTGCCACCGGAAGTTACAGATACAGTAGCAGCAGTAGAGGTGGTTACAGCACCTTTATCGTCTGTAGCTTTAGCTGTAATAGCATAAGTGCCAACGCCTACGCTGCTCCATGTGTAAGTGTAGGGAGCGGTAGTTTTTTCACCCAGCTTGGTAGCGCCGTTGAAGAACTCAACTTTGGCAACAGAACCATCGCTGTCAGCTGCAGTAGCCGTAATAGTTATACTGGCAGGTTCAGTGAAGGAGGCATTGTTAGCCGGTGAAGAAATGCTTACAGTAGGAGGCACATTGGGATTGTTGGTGCTGCCGCCTGCAAATACTTCGTTCAGCTTATTTACCAGCTTGGATTTGGTGTTGGGGCAATAGATCAGCTTTCCTCTGGGAGTGGTGCTGCTGGTCATGTCGGTCATATCACCGAATACCTGCCATACAATTACGCCACCCAGGCCATTGTCATTGATATATTTTGCTTTTTCGCCAATAGAACGTTCATTATCATAGCTCAGGAAATAATTGCCTTTTGTTTTGTAAGGCACCTTAGCTACATCGTCCCAGTACTCGGTCCAGCCGGAACCGGAGCCGGTGTTCTGCAGTATGTAGCTGTAGCTGGGAGTACCATCCCACAGGTCTTTTGCCCAGTTGGTATAATCTGCACAGGTTTGGATAGGACCATCCGGCTGCACGGTTTCTGCACGTTTGGTAGTAGCGCCGTTCAGCGTAGCAGCGCCGTTGGTGATTACACCACGGCCATAAAAAGGCGCGCCCAGGTTCACTTTGCTCATGTTAACGCCCAGTGTGCGTAAAGCTTTTACACAGGCGTCTACAGAGAAGTTGCTGTATTCTGCACCGGGATAATCATACAACGGTGCATTGTGGCCTGCTTTGTTTGACCAGCCACCGTTGAAGTCATAGGTCATCATGTTATAATAATTCATGGAATTATTTAACCGTGACCAGGGGAAGCCCTGCAGCTTGGCAGGTGAAGCGGAAAACGCAGCGGTGATCAGCTTATTGGAGCCGATGGCTGCACGTACCTGCTCGATCAGTACTGCAAAGTTGGTATAGTCTACCTGACCGTAATGCTCAATGTTCATACCCGGATCATTAGGGTATTCCCAGTCAAAGTCAATACCGTCAAAACCCATTGCCATCAGCTTTTGACAATCTGCCACAAACTTAGCGCGCTTGGTAGCATCTGCAGCCATTTCAGGGTAGTGCTTACACATGCTCCAGCCACCGATAGAGGCCATTACCTTTACACCCTTTTGGTGGGCCAGGTCTATTACGCCCGGTGCGCCGCCCTGTTTGGGAACAGACAGCGGAAATGCGCCGGTAGCGCCGGTATTCACATTTTTCCAGCCGCTGCCTTCATTGCGGTAGCCAAGCGTGTAAGCGTAGCTGCCGTCGGAGATATAATACAGCGGAGCATCCAGCTCACCATACAGCAGGAACATATCCCAGCTGCTGTAAATGTCTTCATTCACCAGCGCTGCAGGTTCCTGTACGGCGCCTACCTGGTAAATGTTCTTGTTACGGAAGTCACCACTGTGCAGTGAACCGTCTTTTGCTACACCAAAAAAGGAAAAGTTCAGGATGGTGTACTGGGAGTAATCTACGTTCAGGTGATTGTAACCGCCTTTCGGTACAATACCTGCTACGTCTTTCCAGGCATCCCATTGGGTGATATAACCTATCACCTGTTTGCTGTGCTGTTTGGTGGTAGCCGGCACGGTTGGACTAACCTGTGCTTGTGCGCTGCCCTGCCATAGCAATAGGGATAAACAGCATGCTTGCTTGAACCGGCGTAGCCAGCCGCCGGGAGGAGTAGTAACTCTCAAGGTTCTCATGTTAGGATAATTTGGTTTGTTTAATGACACGTGAAAGTGTCTGCAGGGTCATGCCTTGCAGATATCAACAGGTGCCGCTTTTGTCAACTGATTATAGGTTTTAATGAATAATGCCATAGGTTCAATAACTCAAGATATAGTACGTGCTAAATCGATTTGGCCAAAGGGTATTAGATCAGCTCATGCATAGGTGTCGTTTGTACAATCAAGAAGTACTACTATGCTCCGGTTTTTTTACAATAAATCTGTTGACTACAGTATATGGAAGCAAAGATATTGGGTGAGGGAGTGATAAAAAATGCAGGTAAACAGGGATTAGATGCAGCAAAATACGCATGTACAGGTACGTAAACAACGGAACATAGTGTTACTTGTACATTAAGTCCACAGGGCATTTCAGGGGATGATGATATGGTATATATACAACTGTGCCACACCGTTATGGTGTGGCACAGCTATATGAAGTGTGGTGATTCTCCACATTTTTTATTCTACTTTCCATTCAACAATACCGGCTGCATGTTCTTTTGGAAGTTGTACTTCCATCCGGAGCGCGCTGGTTTCTACCGTATCAAATTTTACGCTGTTGAAAGTATCTTTTTCTGTCGTGTAGGCATTGCTGTTCTTAACAGGTAACCATTCTCCGCTAGGATCTTTATACAGGAGCTTCCAGGAAGCGGGTAAGCGGCAGCCGCCCCAGGGACTGTCATCATACCAGTATACCTGCGAGCTGGAAATTTTTGCCGGTGCTGCAAAATCATACTGTACCCATTGCAGGGTATCTTTTAAAGGCCACCAATGGTAATACGGTACACTGCCATCATGCGAGCTGGAAGGTTCCAGCTGATCATTCAATGTTCTTAAAGCTTTTGTTTTATGCGAACCGCTCACCGTGCTTTTAGATGCTATGGTAGCAGGTTTCAGTGGTACAACAGCAGTGGCCTTATCTGCTACCCATACCGTCATATCACCGGCGCCGCGGTTAGCCCAGGCGTAATAGGGAATGGCGGTAACCCTGGCTGGTTCCTGCACCACCTTATTATCATCCGTAATGGTTTGTGTAAGCGCGGTAGTATGTATCACTTCCACACCATTCAGCAGGTTGGGCTCAAAGGCCGTGCTGACATCATTTTGCTCATTCACCAGCAAATGACGTACAGCCGCTTTGTTATTATCCGGCCATTCAAAACAATATACTAACGGGCCGCGTTGCAAAGCGGTTTTATCATCATCTGCTTTCACAGGTGCGGATGCTTTTACATAGCGCACATCCATCGGGAAATTCACTTTAATAACATCGCCTTTTTTCCAGCTGCGGTGAATAACAGCATAGCCATTCTCAATGGAATCCTCAGCCGGCGCACCATTTACCGTGATAGTATATTTTTTTGTTTCCGGTGTGGCATAGGTATATAAACCACCGGGTATAGGCGCATTATTTAACCAGGCCGGCAGGCGGATAGCCATATCAAAGGTTTGATTACCGGGGGGATTCACCGTGAAAGTAATATCACCATCCCAGGGATAATTGGTTTGCTGATCAACCTCCACTGTTTTTTTCTTTAAGGGGATAGCAGCCTTGCTTTGTATGAACAGGTTCACATAAATGCGGTCTTTACCCGTAGCATATACATAACCTGGTACAGATGGAATAAAGCGGCAAACATTGCTGGGGCAGCACGCGCAGCCAAACCACTCGCTTCTTTCGTGCTGGCCCATTGATTCCAGCGGGTTAGGATAAAAGAAACGGTCGCCGTTAATGGCTACTCCGGAGATCATGCCGTTGTACAGGATCTGCTCCAGCACATCGTAATACTTAGCTTCTCCATGCAGCAGGAACAGGCGGTAGTTCCAGTAAATGTTGCCAATGGAAGCGCAGGTTTCATTATATGCGCTCATGTTGGGCAGCGCATAATCCGGTCCAAAACCTTCGTGGCCGGCTTCCGCGCCAATGCCGCCGGTGATGTAGATCTTATGGTCCACCACATCATGCCAGATGGCATCTATTGCCTGCACATAACCTTTATCGCCGGTAAGTGCTGCCACATCGGCCATACCGCTGTACATATAGGTGGCACGCACCGCATGGCCTACGGCGCGGGTTTGCTCTGTAACGGGTGCCTGCGCCTGGTTGTATTCCGTACCATTCTTGCGGATGTCCAGGAAATATTTGGCCAGCTCCAGGTAACGTTTATCATGGGTTACCCGGTACATTTTTACCAGGCCCATTTCTACGATCTGGTGGCCGGGATAATATTTTAAACCGCCTTCCACAAAATCATGATACACCAGGTTAGCATTCTTAATAGCAATGTTCAGCAGTGTTTTTTTACCGGTGGCCAGGTAATGCGCTGCAGCGGCTTCATACAGGTGCCCGCAGTTATACAGCTCATGGCTGAGGTCCGGATCTTTTTCCCAGCGTTTTTCTCCTGCCCAGGGATGCAGCGTTCCACTGTCTTTGGCAATGGTGCGGTTGGTGTATAAATAGCCATCCGGCTCCTGTGCCTTGCCAATGTAATAGATCAGCGTATCCAGCTGTGCTTCCAGTTTTGGATCCGGGTAGGTTTGCAACGAATAGCTGGCCCCTTCAATGATCTTATAAATGTCGGTATCATCAAAGGGATATTCGGTGTTGAACTTTCCTTTTTTGAGCTTTCCGGCTATCAGGAAATTATCAACCCGCCCGGTTTTGTAACACTGTTCCAGCGCAATGGGAATGGTTACCTTATAATTACTAAGGATGCGCGGCGCCCAGAAATGGTCCGTTACTTTTACCGCAGTAAAAGGTACCGGCTGTATGGGATAGTCTTGCGCAAACAGCCTTGCTCCGTGGAATGCGAGCATTATAACTGTCAGATATACAATTTTTTTCATGTCAGCTGTTTAAACCTGAGTTTAATGGAATTATTGTAAATATAGGAGTATATAAGTTTGCTAAATGGCAATATTTTAACCGGAGATCAACGGGAATTACGAATTGTTAATTACGAACTACGGATGGGCTTTGCAAAAGGGATATGGATCACGGAAATTGTTGTTATTGAGGTGATTATTCACGGGATTTAACGATCAGAAACCACAACCAATAGTATTGGAATGCCTGAACAGTTATTGCGGGGTATGTAAAGGCGGCATATAAAGGAGCATGTAAAGACGCGTGTAAGGGAGTGTAATGGCCGTATAGGTAAGGATAAGGGGGAATAAAGAAAGGTTAAGGTGTTAAGGTATAAAGATATTAAGGTGTTAAAATTGTATTAACATGGCGTTTCAACCGGCCCAACCGGCAAGCTCCCAACTCGCAGTGCGGCCGCAGGTCCGGGTGACGGCCCTTTGGCCGGCGTGACACGACCGGTGCTGACAGGCCCTCGCCCAACGCTCATCCGCTTGACAGCGCCCAATAGCCGCACACACAGGCGGGCGCAGGCCGGAACCGGACCTGCAAAGCACAAGCAGCCTGCAACCCATCTGCAAAGCACAAACACCCAAACTCACTAACTACCACGCCCGTAAAGAACAAGCATCCCACAATCCGCAACCATTCTAACTCACTAACTACCCGGCCCACAAATCACAATCATCCCCTCACGCTCCGCCAAAGCATCCAATCAACCCCTCTCTCATCCCGTTCTAATTTGCTCATCTCCCCCTTATAGAGTAACTTTTAGGTATAATCGGAATTTATGCTGTTGAACGACCGGCTTTCGCTAACCCAGGTTTTCAGGCTTACCTGGCGGGTGGACTTAATGATCCTCGCATGCTGCACCATTGCATACCTTATAGATAATTACTGGCTGGAAATGAAGATCTCCATACCGGTCAGCATTTCAACCGTGCTGGGTACAGCGATTGCCTTTTTCATCGGGTTTAACAACAACCAGGCCTACGACCGCTGGTGGGAAGCCCGCAGGGTCTGGGGAGAGCTGGTGAACGATTCCCGTTCCTGGGCACGTTGCCTGCTGTATAACTGCAAGACGGAGGCCAATGAAGAAGCCCCGCACGTTACCCGCCGCATGATATACCGGCAGCTTGCTTTCCTGTACGCGCTGAAATCATCCCTGAGAAAAACACCGGAAGATGTATACTATGCCGGTTACCTCAGCGAAGCAGAAGCGGAACGTGTAAAAATGCAAAGCAATATTCCCAATGCTATTTTAAGCCTGCAGGCAGAAGATCTGCAGCTGCTCAGCCGCCAGGGCGTAATAGACGGCTTTCTTTTCCGTGAGCTGAACGCCTTGCTGATCAGGCATTGCGATAGTATGGGAAAATCAGAAAGAATAAAGAATACCGTATTCCCGCCCAGCTATTTATTTTTTACACGGGTATTTATCTGGTTCTATGTAGTGCTGAATACACTGATGATGAGTGAAAGCATAGGCGCATGGTCTATATTATTCGGCTGGGCATTCGGGTTTGTATTTCATGTAACACACCAGAACGGCATCAGCATCATGAATCCCTTTGGCGCTACAATGATGGCTGTTCCGCTGGATAGCATAAGCCGCACCATTGAAATTAATTTACTGGAAATGCTGGGCCATGATAATATACCATCTCCCATACAACCAACAGACCAGCAAATACTTTTGTAACGGATCTATAAACAACAGATGAAATGAATAAAGAACAAGCAAGGCTGAAACAGAAAGAATGGAAAAAATGGGGACCTTATGTAACAGACCGGCAGTGGGGAACCGTACGGGAAGATTACAGCGCCGATGGTAACGCCTGGAATTATACCACGCACGATATGGCGCGCAGTAAGGCTTACCGCTGGGGAGAAGAAGGTATTGCCGGCATTTGCGATGACCAGCAGCTGCTTTGTTTTGCCATTGCGCTGTGGAACAAAAAAGACCCCATCATCAAAGAAAGATATTTTGGATTGAACGGGCATGAAGGTAACCATGCGGAGGATGTAAAGGAGCTGTACTACTACCTGGATAATACGCCCACGCATGCTTACATGAAAATGCTGTACAAGTACCCGCAGCAGGCATTTCCCTACACACAGCTGCTGGAAGAGAACCGCCGCCGCGGCAAGCAGGACCCGGAGTATGAAATAATTGATACCGGCATTTTTGATAACGATGAATACTTTGATGTATTTGTAGAATATGCCAAAGCAGCACCGGAAGACCTGCTGATAAAGATCACCGTACATAACCGTGCAAAAAATGCTGCGCAGCTGCACATCTTACCCACCCTGTGGTTCCGCAATACCTGGGACTGGGCGCCGGATAAAAGTGTGCCCCTGCTGTCCGGTAATGGCGCCGATGTGATAGACATTGCCCATAAAGACCTGGGCTATTACCAGCTGTATTGTGAAGATGCCGGGGAATTATTATTCACCGATAATGAAACCAACTTTCCGCGCCTGTATAACTACCAGGATGGGAAACGTTTTTATAAAGACGGGATCAATGATTACCTGGTACACGGCCATACAGCTGCTGTAAATGATACGCAGCAAGGCACCAAAGCAGCCGCCAATTACGAGGTGACCATTGAAGGCGGCGGCGCTGTAAGCATCCGTTTGCGGCTAATGAAAGGAGCGGAATCGCATCCTTTCGCGGATTTTGATACGGTGTTCAACACCCGTCTGCAGGAAGCCGATGAATTTTACAGCACCCTGCAAAAAAAGCTTTGCACGGATGATGAAAAGATGGTGCAGCGTCAGGCCTTTGCCGGTATGTTGTGGAATAAGCAGTTCTACTATTACTATGTAGCCCAATGGCTTAAAGGCGATCCCACCCAACCCACGCCGCCTGCGGAGCGGCTGAACGGCCGTAATAAAGAGTGGCAGCACCTGAATAATGAAGATATTATTTCCATGCCCGATAAATGGGAATACCCCTGGTATGCCGCCTGGGACCTGGCTTTTCATTGTATTCCCCTCGCGATGATCGATAGCGGGTTTGCCAAGGAGCAACTAAGCCTGCTTACCCGCGAATGGTATATGCATCCCAGCGGGGAGCTGCCCGCCTATGAATGGGCTTTTGGAGATGTGAACCCGCCGGTGCATGCCTGGGCCGCCTACCGCGTGTTTCAGCTGGACCGGGAATACAATGATGGTAAAGAGGACATCTCTTTCCTGGAATCAATTTTCCATAAGCTGCTGCTCAATTTTACCTGGTGGGTGAACCGTAAGGATGCTAATGACAACAATATTTTTGAAGGCGGCTTTTTAGGCCTGGATAATATTGGCGTATTTGACCGTACTGCGCCGCTGCCCACCGGTGGTTATATTGAGCAGGCAGACGGCACCAGCTGGATGGCGATGTACTGCTTGAACATGCTGCGCATATCCCTGGAGCTGGCCAAACATAATAAGGTGTACGCGGATATGGCTACCAAGTTCTTTGAGCATTTCCTGTACATCGCCGGCGCTATTAGCCGTATTGGAGAAGAAGCCAGCGGAGAGGGCCTGTGGGATGAAGAAGATGGATTTTACTACGACCAGATACGTTTTACCAACGACGGGGTTCAAAAAATGAAGGTGCGCAGCATGGTGGGCCTGATACCCCTGTTTGCCGTGGCTGTGCTGGATGAGGAGATCTTTGCCACGCAGCCGGAGTTTACAGAACGGTTAAAGTGGTTCCTGAACTTCCGGCCGGACCTGGCCGGGCTGGTAAGCCGCTGGTATGAGAAAGGCAGCGGGGAAAAACATTTACTAAGCCTGCTGCGGGGGCACCGTATGAAACGCATTCTGCGCCGTATGCTGGATGAAACGGAGTTCCTGAGCGATTATGGCATACGATCCCTCAGTAAGTATCATGAACAGCACCCCTACGAGTTTTGGCTGGATGGCAACCGGTTTACCGTAGCCTATGCCCCGGGAGAAAGCACCACCGGCATGTTTGGCGGTAACAGCAACTGGCGCGGGCCGGTATGGATGCCGGTGAATTTCCTGATCATTGAAAGCCTGAAACATTTTCACCATTATTACGGGGATGATTTCCGGGTGGAGTACCCAACCCACAGCGGCAATTATTTAAGCCTGAAGGAAATAGCGGTGGAGCTAGGCAAGCGCCTGGTGCGGCTGTTCCTGCGTAATGAGCATGGCCGCCGCCCGGCAATGGGAGCTAATGACAAAATGCAGCTTGATCCCCACTTCCGGGATTACCTGCTCTTTTACGAATATTTTCATGGGGATAACGGGCGCGGCGCAGGCGCTGAACACCAGACCGGGTGGACCGGCCTGGTGGTAAAGCTGTTATCTTAAGCTATTGCGCATTCCGGATGGCAATAGGATCATATCCATAATACTTTTCAAACTCCACTGTAAGCGCCAGCCGGTTGCGGTAACCGGTGCGGTAGGCTATGCTATTCAGGCTGGACTTGGTTTGCAGCAGCAGGTCATAGGCCGTTATCATTCTTTGCTGCAGAATAAAATCATCTGCCGGCGTGGCAAACACCTGTTCAAAGGCGGTGCGCAGCAATGTCTCCGGAATATTGAACCGCACGGCCAGCTCTTTGCTGGTGAACCTTTCCGGTATATGCGTTTTAATATACTCCAGCACGCGGTGCATGAGCGCTATCTGCGAATCCGGCAGCTGCGCGGGCTCCCGTAAGGATTGCGCATACTGTATGGCAAAGTTCTGGTAAAGATCCACACAGCAGCGGTACAGGTAACATTCTGCCTGCATGCCCACATACCGGCAGGATAAGAGCTTGCTCAGTAATAGGGAGCCTACGTAATTGATCTGATATGGCTGCTTGTTCACCGGCCCGTTCAAGTGTTCCGTGGATTCTAAGGTAAGCGGTTGCAGGGCCGGGAACTTGGCTACCAGCGCGGGCAGCATAGCCGGTTTTACATTAATGTGAAAGCTGGTGATCCGCTGGCCAACATCCAGTGCAGCAGTATGAAAATCCGCATGCAGGCTAAAGAGGTTCACCTCCTTTTCACTGAGCCGGAAAGGTCCCATGTGGTCGATCATGGCATGGATGGTATCATCATGCATGTAGTGCAATGCCAGGATATGCTGACTGGTATAAGGCCGCAGGATAAAGTACTGGCGGGCAAAAATATCATGACCGAATATAGAGAACTCGCCTACCTTAATGTGTTGGGTTAACATATCACAATCTTCATCGCGATAAAAATAAGCACCGGCATAAGGCATGATCAGCTGCAGGTATTCATCGGGAATATTTTCTGCAGCGGTGTAATTGTGGGTGTCTTCCCGCTCAATGAGCAGCCATTTTTCAGCGGGTTTGTTGAATGCTTGTTTTTCCATGGAAAAAGGTGTTTAAACAATTATTTGGATGTTGTAACACGGAACCGTTTCTGCCTGCAGGTTTAAGCTAAAGCCAGGAAATAGGAATGATAGCCTTTGCACCGGCTGTTTTGAGGAGTTGGCGCTAAGGTTATCAGAAGCTATTCAGCTGTTTTGCATGGGAACAAACAATCAATCAGACGCTATTATTCTGTTAATATACGTAGCATACCGAAAAGGAGATTTTAAAGATCCTATTCCTGACAAAAAAATTATACAACCTGCCGTATCCGGAGTTGGACGCGGACAGGAGGGAGGGAAAAGTATGGCGATGGAAAAATGGTGTTGTTACAAGGGAAAAGCGTTCCACCTGGAAAGGTAGAACATGCTATATGTTCAAATAACCATAAAGACACCATATAGGTAGTGAACCTAGTTGAGTGTGATAGAAAGTTTGTTAAACGTATCTTATCTCAAAACTTTTACCGGAGCAGTACCCATCCCTTCAGCGTGATGGGCGCCTGCCACCGGTGGGAACAACGGAACCAGGCGTGAGTCGCCTTATATATATAACGAAAGCTAATGGTTCTCTCTGCATAGCCGGCATTGATATGGGAAAATGGTACATATGATGCCGTGCTTCGGTTATAAAATTCCTTAGAAATGAAGAATTATTGCTTATCCGGGTAGTACTTTTTTCGCATCATTTCCGGACAATCTCACTGGATAGGTTTACCGCATATTGCGAAGGGCCTGCGGGGGAATGCCATGGTGTTTTTTAAATGCACGGTTAAAATTGCTGATCTCTGTATAGCCCAGATCATAAGCAATATCCGACAGGTTTTGTTCTGTTGTGGTGATCAGGTAATAGGCCCGCGCCATGCATTGCTTATGCACAAAAGCCGGCAGGCTTATTTTAAACAGGCGCTGAAAATGGCGGCTTAATGTTTTTTCATGCATATGGTTCATGCGCGCCAGCCTGGCCAGTGTATGGTGAATATGCGGATTGGCTTTTACCATTTCCCATATTTTCACCAGCAGCTCCTTATTGGGGATCTCCGGTAAGCCATCCAGCTGATCCTGCTCCTTCAGCACTTTGCCATACTGGGTAAGTATTTTAAGAATGCCTGTTTTAAATTCCATGAGCAGGAGGCCACCGGTTTCCTGGCTATGACGCATGGCATGTAAGGCTTCATGCACGTTATAATCAATGAGCGCCGGTAACATCAGCTTGCCTTCATTACTAACCGTCATTACACGGTTCATGAGCTCTGCTATCTCCTCATTGCTTTCCGCCATTTCTTCCAGCCAGGTATATTCCAGCTCCATGTGTAACGATTCTGCAGGGCCGGCTTCAAACCAGGCTTCATTAATGCTGGTAGGCAGGTATATCAGGTTATAACGCTGCGGCTCCAGCTCTACACGGCCAAAACCCTGCACCTCTGCATACACATTGCCTTCCAGCATATGCCGTAATGCAATGGTAGGCTCGTCTACCGCAAAGAACAGGTTCACCGGCTGGGTTATCATAAACCGGTAAATATAAATACGGTAATGTTTGTGCAAAAAGGTTTGGGTGAGAATAGTGCCAAACTTATATTGCCGGTATTGCCGGGTGCTCCAGGGCACCAGGTAGGGGTGAAGATGATCTGGGATAACTATCTCTTGACCCGGATCTTTAATTTGATCAGGCGCAATCAGAACGTTCATTACGTGATGTGGTTGTTATAGATTAGGTTGACTAGAATAACTCACTAAGCAGGTTTATACTAACGTTAATGGGTCCGCTCAATACGTGGAATCAAGCTTCCGATACGTTCGTTCAATGGACGCATTGTTGAAGCAATATTAACTAAAAACTATTGAATTAGGCCGCAGTACCATTAAATAGCTATAATGGACAAAGTAGTGTATGCGTTACCGTAGTAAAACAGTTACGCCCTTCTTGAAAACTTTTTCGCCGGTGTCTTTGTTGGTGTAACTAAGCATCCAGGCATAGGTGCCTATAGGTTGCGGCCTTCCGGATACAGTACCATCCCACTTATGACGCCAGTCGTTGGTTTCAAAAATAAGCTGGCCAAGGCGGTTGAAAATGGAGAATTTGAGGTTAATTGCTTTATAGCCGTTCAGCGGGTACAGGTAATCATTAGTGCCATCGCCATTCGGGGTAAAGCCTGTGGGTACATCTATATAGCAGCTGGCCACGGCTTTAATGAGGTGATAGGCCGTATCAAAACAGTTCATGCTGCTTTGTGCAATAAGCATCACATTATAATCCCGGTCTTCTTTTAACTGGGGATAGCTTTGCGGTAAAGGATTGGTTGCTGTGGTAACTATGCCGTTCCCAAACAGCCAGCGGTAGCCAATAATATTTTTGCCGGTGCTTTTATTGGTAAAGGTAGTAGCATCCTGCGGACATAGTATGTCGGCCGATGCGGTGAAGTCTGCATGCAGCTCATTATCCAGTAGAATGTTCTGTGTGCTGCTGTCGCTGCAAACCCCGTTAGATACTGTTAGCTGAATGGTATGCGAACCAAAAACATCATAGGATTTAATGGGGTTTTGCGCAGTGCTGAAAGTATTGCCATCGGAGTTCCAGGTCCATTTATTTACACCGTTGGCGCCATTGTGTGTTAATACCAGGGTATCATATTCACAATGCAGGCGCATGGTATAGGTGAAATCCGCATTCACGGTATCGCTGGTATTGAAGGGAAGCGAGGTGCCTGCAGGTGTAGGCTTCCAGCATTCGCTTAATAAGGTATTACCGTCAGTGCCGGTTCTTAAGGTCACCTGGTAAGCGCCGCCCCGGTAAATGGGGCTGGCAAGCTGCAGGAGAATAGTATCTGTAAGCCCGTTCTGGCAAACACCTGTAGCGCCCTGTATGCTAACGGCATTGTTGCCGCTGATCGTAAAATCACTGCCATTGGCTGCAATAGAGCTGCAGCGCACGGGATCGGATAATACCACCTTTACCTGCTGCGGTGCGCAGCTTACCGGTTCTATATGATCCAGGTAAGAGGGCATCTGCACATCCACCATAAAAGGGGTAACCGGTACGTTTGGACCGGTAGGGGCTGGATTGGAACAATAATCCAGCAGGGAGTTACCATCTGTACCGTTCTTTAAGCTTATGCTGTAATTGCCGGCAGGTAAAGGCCCGCTGAGGGTTAATATAATGGAATCCATATCAAACCCGTTCACATCACAATTTACACCTGTAGCCCCGGTAATGGTTACGCCTGCGCCGGTTAGTATAAAGTCGCTGCCATTGGCGGCAAGGCTGTTGCATCGTACCTTTTTATTCAGCTTTACCCCAATACCCGGTACACCGCAATGGTAACCGGCATGATCTATTTTCGTGATCTCAGGATCTGTAATGCTGGCGGTGCCGCCGTTAAAAGTAAGATCGTAGCCGCTTTGTGAATCGGAAAAATGGCTGATAAGCAGCAGGTAATCATGCCCTCTTTGTATAACAGGCATGGAGCTCCATAAGGGCTGGCCAAAACCGCCACATACCTCATGTGCAGCGCCTGCGCTGGATGCGCCGGTAATGCCATACTCACCGGACCAGCCGGAGGCTACGAACAGCTGTTTGTTGGTGAACACTTCCCGTAAATTGCGATTGGTAACGTCAAACAGCTGCCAGTCATAATCTTCCTGCAGGGTATGCGGGGTAATGGTAAAACCCAGGGTGCCGGTGGTGAAGCAGGTAAATTTATACCAGAAAGGATTTTTATCAGTGTATGCGTCCGGACAATTAATGCCTGGAACAGTTCTGCCGCCGCAGATAGGTACAGATGCCTGTGTGAAGGTTTTGGTACCGCACACCGGGAACGCTGTTTCGGGAGTTTGCCCATTGGTTGTGCACAATACTGTTTGTGCATATAAGGGCTCCGAAACGAACAATACCAGCAGCAGTGGCAGCAGAAAATATTTCATTTGTATGAAGGTGAGATAAGCATTATAGGTTTTAAAAATAAAACAAAATTCCGGGAGAATCCGTGTTATTTGCTAACGTTTGAGGGCGCACGTTAGTTACAAAAAAGGTGTGCGGATGTGTAAATATGCAGATGTGCAGATGAAAGACATTCGTCTTAATTCATTTACGCATTCAATATTTGCACATCTGCACATCTGCACATTAATCAGTAATGGGTGTTAGCTCGCCGCGGAGGGGTTGTTCTATCAGGAGTTTAGCATCTTCCAGGGGCAGCTCCTGGCCCAGTACGAACATCAGCTTTGTGATGGCTGCTTCAAACGTCATATCATGGCCGCTTATAACACCTATCTCTTTGAGGTACTGGCTGGTCTCATATTTACCCAGCTCCACGGAGCCACCATCACACTGTGTAATATCTATTACAATAGCGCCTTTATCAATTACCTTTTTTAAGCTTTCAATAAACCAGGGCTGCGTGTTGGCGTTACCGTTACCAAAGGTTTCCAGTATTACGCCTTTAAGTCCGGGCACACTAAGTGTAGCCTCCACACACTTGCGGGTAATGCCGGGAAATACTTTCAGCACCGTTACATTATCATCCAGGTGCTTATGCACTTTCAGCGGCTGGTGCGGGTGGGGTAATACGGATTCCCTTTTATATTTAATATCAATGCCTGCTTCGGCCAGGGGAGGATAGTTCATCGAGTAAAAAGCCTCAAACTTTTCCGCGTTATATTTTTTGGAGCGGTTGCCGCGGAACAGGGAAAAGTCGAAGTAAATACATACCTCCGGCACCATCACATGTCCGTTTTGCCGGGTAGCGGCAATTTCCATGGCAGTGATAATGTTTTCTTTAGCATCTGTACGGATCTTACCAATAGGCAGCTGGGAGCCGGTAAGTATTACGGGTTTGGAAAGGTTTTCCAGCATAAAGCTGAGGGCCGATGCGGTAAAGGCCATGGTATCGGAACCATGGAGGATCACAAAACCATCATAGCGGTCATACCGGTCTTCTATAATGCCGGCCAGCTCCACCCATATTTCCGGGTGCATGTCGGATGAGTCAATGGGCGGGTTAAAGGTGTATACGTAAAAATCGATCCCCATCCGGTACAGTTCCGGTAAATTATTACGGATCTCATTAAAACCTATCGGGCGCAATGCTTTCGTTTTTTCATCGAAGATCATGCCTACCGTGCCGCCCGTGTAAATAATCAGGATTTTACTCATCTCGAAACACCTAAAATTGCCGCAAAGGTATCCACTTATATATTAAATGGATTTGAATAATTTATGGGCATTGCTGCTTGTTATAGCAGCCACTTCCTCAATTTTTAGATGTTTTACATCCGCTACCATTTGCCCTATGAGGGGAATGTAGGCGCTTTCGTTCCGTTTGCCCCGGTAGGGCACCGGCGCCAGGTAAGGAGCATCTGTTTCCATTACAATATGCTGCAGGTCAATTTGTTCTACTATTTTATCCAGGCCCGATTTCTTAAAGGTCACCACCCCGCCTATGCCCAGGTAAAAACCCAGGTCTATTACTTCCCGGGCCTCTTCCAGCGTGCCGGAAAAGCAATGGAATACCCCGGTTAAGCCGCCATCCTGCAGGGCTTTTACATCATCAATACACTCGCGGGTGCTTTCCCGGCTGTGTATCACTACGGGCAGCCGGTAGGCTTTAGCCATTTCCAGCTGCTCGCGGAAGGCCTGGTGCTGCTGGGCTGTAAAGGTTTTATCCCAGTAAAAGTCCAGCCCTATTTCGCCTACTGCTATGAAAGGCCGTTTTTCCAGCCAGTCCCGCACCCAGGCCATTTCGGCCTTAACGTTTTCCGTTACATAACAGGGGTGCAGTCCCATCATGGCAAAGCATTGCCCCGGATACCGGGCTTCCAGGTCCAGCATACCGGGAATGGAAGCTTCGTCTATATTGGGTAACAGCATTTTATGCACACCGGCTTCCAGGGAGCGGGCTATCATGGCTTCCCGGTCCTGGGCAAATTCCTTACTGTATAAATGGGCGTGCGTATCTATCCACTGCATAACGTATAATTAACAAATGATATATTAATATTAAGTAGGAAATAATTAAATTTGTTATATTTTTAATATCTGATTAAACCTACGGCACAAAGTTAAAGTCCTAAAAAAAACTATCCTATCATGAAAAATTTTTGTTTTAACCGCATCTTTGCCGCTGTGTTGATACTCGTAGCTACTGCTACTATCTTCTTTGCGTGTGGCAAGAGCAATGAAGCAACACCTACTACCAACGAAAACGACACCAAAGCCCTGGCTGCAGCCTCTTACGAGGCCCAGGCAAGCACCCTGTATGACGATCTTTTTGATGTGACTTTAGCTGCCGGTGAGGAGCAGGGACTTGGCACTAACGGCCGTAAGGCGCTTCAGGACCGTTCACTGTCTAAGCTGGGCGGGTGCTACGAGGCTAACCTGGACGATGTTACCATAGATAAATGGCCTAAAACCCTGACCCTGGACTTTAAAAATGGTTGTACGGGTACAGATGGCCGCACGCGTGCCGGTAAAGTGATCATCACTATCAGCAATTACATTATGAAGCCGGGTACTATCATCAATATTACCCTGCAGAACTATTCAGTAGGCCTGGTACACCTGGAAGGTACGAAGGTGATCACCAACCAAAGCAGCGGCACCACCTTTAAATACAGCACCAAAGTAACCGGCGGCGTTATTAAGCTGGATACCCTGACCTTTGGTTATAGCTGCGAAAAAGTTATTACCCAGGTAGAAGGCGGCAATACACCGTTTGTAACTGAAGATGATGTTTACAGCGGTACCGGTACTGCCAGCTTAACTTACCCCGGTGGCACTATTGTTACCTACACTACCAAAGAGCCGCTGATCAAAGCTTTGAAATGCGCCTGGATAGGAAAAGGTAAAGCAGATGTTACTTTTGACCAGGTAACTGCTACCATTGATTATGGCGCCGGCATCTGCGATGATTCCGCTACCGTAAACATTGGCGATAAAGTGAAAGGCGTGATACTGCCGAGATAAAATTCAATTACGAATTATTCAATTACGAATTACGAAATGCGAAGCATTCACGAATGCCATTGAAAATAATTATGATGTGAGTAATTGGAATGCAGCGGAGATTAGTGTAGTAATAGAAAAGATTAAATAAAAAGCGGAAGGTTTGAAGTTAAAGGCAATTATGCCGGCTTCAAACCTTCCGCTTTTGTATTCTGAATACCGCGAACTACAATTGATATATGAAGTATTTCCAACAATTCGTAATTCGTAATTCATTCATCTCCCCACCGGAATCGCCTCCATGCTCCATTGCTGCTTTTTACAGAACTCCAGCACACGGGGAAGGGCATACGAAAGCCGGTCCCAGGCTTTGGTGCTGTCATGGAATACAACAATAGAGCCCGGCTTTGCTTTAAACACTACATTCTGCACACAGGCCTCTCCGTTAATAGCAGTATCAAAATCCCCGCTTAACACATCCCACATAATCACCTGCGCCTGCGGGATCTTATTTTTTAATGCTTTTATCTGGAAAGGGGTAATGCGCCCGTACGGTGGGCGGAACAAAGGTGAATCAATGTACTGCCGGGCTTCCAGAATGTTCTGAATGTAAGTATCTGTACCGGTTTTCCAGCCATTGAGGTGCTGGTGGGTATGGTTGCCCACGGTGTGCCCTTCTTCCAGCAGCTGCTGGTAAATTTGCGGATATTCCTTTACGTTCTTGCCTATACAAAAAAAGGTGCCTTTGGCATTGTACTTCTTCAGCTGTTCCAGCACAAAAGGTGTGGCCTGCGGGTGCGGGCCATCGTCAAAAGTAAGGTACACCGCTTGTTTAGCCGGTGAAAGGTGCCAGGTGCAGCTCCTATACAGGGCTTTCAGGATGCCGGGCGTTTTGGTGAGATAGAACATACAGTTGTAGTTTGCAGCCAGTGGCAAGTTAAGGATTCCCTGGCAGTTGCCAGTGGGCGGTTAACTATTTAACCGTTTTCAAACTATTGTCTGTTGCAGACCTTGCAGCTTATAACTGCCAACTAAAGACTGCCAACTAATTATTAACTTGCGCCTATGGAACACCAAAAAGTAAGAGTACGTTTTGCCCCCAGCCCTACCGGTGGCCTGCACCTGGGTGGGGTGCGCACGGTTTTATTCAATTATTTGTTTGCCAGGAAGCATAAAGGCGACTTTGTGCTGCGTATAGAAGATACGGACCAGACCCGCTATGTGGAAGGTGCGGAAGAATATATTCTTGAATGCCTGCGCTGGTGCGGTTTAAATGCCGATGAAGGACCGCATGTGGGCGGCCCTTACGCGCCCTACCGGCAAAGCGAGCGTAAAGCGCAGTACCGCCAGTATGCTGAGCAGCTGGTGAAAGACGGCTATGCCTATTATGCGTTTGATACACCCGAAGAGCTGGATGAAATGCGTACCCGCCTGAAAACGGAAGACAATCCATCCCCGCAATATAATCACATTGTACGCACGCACATGCGTAATTCCCTGCGACTGCCGCCGGAAGAAACCGCTGCTTTATTAGCAGCCGGTACCCCGCATGTGATCCGTATTAAAATGCCTGCCAATGAAGAAATATCTTTTACAGATATGATCCGCGGCGACGTACATTTTAATACCGGTACCGTAGATGATAAGGTGCTGCTGAAAGCAGATGGTATGCCCACCTATCACCTGGCTGTGGTGGTGGATGATTATTTAATGAAGATCAGCCATGCCTTCCGAGGGGAAGAATGGCTGCCCTCCGCCCCGGTGCATATTATGCTGTGGCGTTACCTGGGCTGGCAAAACCAGATGCCGCAGTGGGCGCACCTGCCGCTGATCTTACGCCCCGATGGGAATGGTAAGCTCAGCAAACGGGATGGTGATCGTTTAGGCTTTCCCGTATATGCCATGAACTGGAAAGATCCCCGCACCGGTGACTTTACCAAAGGTTTCCGTGAAATGGGTTACCTGCCGGAAGCATTTGTAAATATGCTGGCTATGCTGGGCTGGAATGATGGTACGGAACAGGAATTGTTCACTATAGAAGAGCTGATAGAAAAGTTCTCTATGGACCGCGTACACCATGCCGGCGCCAAGTTCAATATTGAAAAGGCCAACTGGTTCAACCATCAATATATTGTAAAGGCCGATAACCAGCGCCTGGCGCAGCTGTTTATGCCGGTGCTAAAGGAGAAAGGCGTACAGGCTTCTGAAGAATATGTAGCTATCATTGCAGGGCTGGTAAAAGAGCGCTGCAACCTGGTAAGTGAAATATGGGACCATGGGTTCTTCTTTTTCCAGCAGCCGGAAAACTATGACCTTAGCCCCGTAAAACCCAAGTGGAATGCGGATAAGCGCCAGTTCTTCCTGGACTGGGCTTCTGTGCTGGAAACGCTGTCTGATTTCTCTTTACACTCCGTAGAGGAAAGCTTTAAACAGCTGGCCACGTCCATGAATATTAAAGTAGGAGAGCTGCAGCTGCCTTTCCGCATTATGCTGTGCGGTGGTAAGTTTGGCCCCCCGGTATTTAATATTGCAGAAACACTGGGCAAGCATGAGACTATCGCGAGAATTATGAAGGCCTTGACGTTGCTGGACGCATAACTTTCGTGTGCCCTACCTCAAAGGTGTGGCACACATAAAAACGCTCCCAGGATTTATCCCGGGAGCGTTTCACATTTATAAAACTATTCCTTAACCTTTCTTAGCTTCCTTGGCCCAGGTATCCTTTAAGGTTACCGTGCGGTTTAGCACCAGCTTTCCAGGCGTGGTATCCGGATCTACGCAGAAGTAACCTTTGCGCAGGAACTGGAAACGGTCGCCGGGTTTGGCGCTGGCCAGCGCAGGCTCTATCAGGGCATTCTCTACAACCTGTAAAGAATCGGGGTTGATGTAAGATTTAAAATCATCCTCCTCATTGTTCGGATCATCCACCTTAAACAGGCGGTCGTACAGGCGCACTTCTGCTTTGGCGGCATGCGCTGCGCTTACCCAGTGAATGGTGCCTTTTACAGTAAGGCCGCTGCTATCGCCACCACTGCGGCTTTCCGGCAGGTAAGAGCAGTAGACGGTGGTAATATTACCATCCGCATCCTTATCAAAGCTATCGCATTTGATAATGTAGGCATACTTCAGGCGTACCATATTGCCGGGCCCCAGGCGGAAAAATTTCTTGGGAGGGTTCTCCATAAAATCTTCCCGCTCTATGTACAGCGTGTTACTGAAGGGAAGAGCACGGGTGCCGGCGCTTTCATCTTCCGGGTTATTCTCTGCCTGCAGCTCTTCTACCTGTCCTTCGGGATAGTTGGTGATCACCAGCTTCAGGGGATCGGTTACTACCATTACACGGTTGGCGGTACGGTTCAGCTCTTCGCGGATGAAGTATTCCAGCAGGCTTACCTCGATCAGGTTATCCCGCTTCTGGATACCTATACGGTCGCAGAAGGTGCGGATGCTGGCCGGTGTAAAGCCACGGCGGCGCAGGGCGCTGATGGTAGGCATGCGGGGATCGTCCCAGCCGCGTACAAAACCATCTTCTACCAGCTGCTTCAGTTTTCGTTTGCTCATCACCGTGTAGTTGAGGTTCAGGCGGGCAAACTCATACTGATGGGAAGGGAAGATGTCCAGCTTTTCAATGAACCAGTCGTACAGCGGGCGATGCGGTATAAACTCCAGCGTACATACGGAGTGGGTGATACGCTCTATGCTGTCGCTTTGTCCGTGCGCAAAATCGTACATGGGATAAATGCACCATTTATCGCCGGTACGGTGGTGGTGTGCATGTTTAATGCGGTACATTATAGGGTCGCGCATGTGCATGTTGGGCGATGCCATATCTACTTTGGCCCGCAGCACTTTGGCGCCGTCCTTAAACTCACCGTTCTTCATTTTTTCAAACAGCTGCAGGTTCTCTTCCACGCTGCGGCTACGGTAAGGGCTATCTTTTCCCGGTTCGGTGGGCGTGCCTTTCAGGGCCGCTATTTCCTCCGCGGTAGAATCGTCCACATAAGCCAGCCCTTTTTTAATGAGGGCTACTGCAAAATCGTATAGCTGGTCAAAATAATCGGATGCATACAGTTCGTTGGCCCATTCAAAGCCCAGCCATTTAATGTCGGCTTTGATGGAATCCACGTACTCCGTATCTTCTGTTACCGGGTTGGTATCGTCAAAACGCAGATTGGTTTGCCCGTTGTATTTCTGGGCCAGCCCAAAGTTGAGACAAATAGACTTGGCGTGCCCAATGTGCAGGTAGCCATTGGGTTCCGGCGGGAAACGGGTCATCACCCGGCCGCCATTTGCGCCTTTTGCGAGATCTTCTTCTATGATCTGTTCTAAAAAGTTGAGAGATCTTTCTTCACTCATATAAAACCGGTTATAATTTTACGGATGGCAAAGGTAAGCAAAATTGGCCCATGGTCCATGGACGTGGACCATCATCTAAAAAACACTACATTTACCCCTCAATATCTTATACACCAAATGGTCAACCCTTTGAAACGCCCGTTGCGGGTACTGGTAGCTAAAGTGGGCCTGGACGGCCATGACCGTGGGGCCAAGGTAATAGCCGCTGCCCTGCGCGATGCCGGTATGGAAGTTATTTACACCGGCCTGCGCCAAACCCCGGAAATGGTGGTGAGCGCCGCCCTGCAGGAAGATGTGGACGCCATTGGGATCAGCATACTCTCCGGCGCTCATATGACCGTATTCCCACGTATTATATCCCTCATGAAAGAAAAAGGTATGGATGATGTGCTGCTTACCGGCGGCGGTATTATTCCCGATACCGATATGCAGGCCCTGCAGCAGCTGGGCGTAGGTAAGCTGTTTCCCCCGGGCACGCATACACAGGAAATAGCCAGCTATATTTCCAACTGGGTAGCTGAGCACAGAAATTTTTAAAGGTTGCAACCTTTTCCACGGTCATTCGTCTTTTTAATAGCAGCTTGAAAACTATAGCAGGGAAGCAGGCACAATAACTGCTGTCTGTATAACTAACCGCTTAAAAAATCCAACGAATGAAAATGAAACGCTACCTGATCCTTCTCGCAGCAGCCTGCCTGTTGCAGTGCAGTATTTTTGCACAGGAAAAAACAGACTCCACCAAAGACTGGAAAAAGATGGCCTTCGGCGAATATGCCGGTGGTAAAAAGAAAAAGGTGTATACTTCCTGGGGCGGCGACGGGCCTTTGCTGTCCTTTGCTACCAGTGTAAAAGATAATGGTGTGCATGTGCGCAACATTCCCCGCTTTACTTTTTTTGTAAATATAGGCACCAACTTCAACTACGATTTTAATAAGAACTTCGGCATCTTCACCGGTTTAAATATCAAGAACATTGGGCTCATCACCAAAGCCAACGATTCTGTAAAGCTGAAACGCCGTGTATATACGCTGGGCGTGCCTTTGGGCTTTAAGATCGGCGACCTGCGCCATGGCCGCCTCTTCTTTTTTGCCGGCGGCTCCTATGACCTGGCCTTTAATTATAAAGAGAAACAGTTCCTGAATGGTGATAAGAAACACAAATTCAATGAATGGTTCAGCGACCGTACGCCGTTACTGATGCCTTCCGTGTTTGCCGGTTTCCGCTTCCAGCCGGGCTTTGGGCTGAAAGTGCAGTATTATCTGAATGATTTCTTTAACCACGATTTCCAGGAAACCGTGAACGGCGTGGCTATACAGCCCTATAAAAACCTGGAAGCAAAAATGTTCTTTGTAACGCTGAGCTATGATTTTGGGCGCATCAACTATCATAACGATAAATACAAGCATAAGCATCACTATCACGCAGAAACCAACTTTTAGTATCCGCCATACTAAACCCCGATCAGGATGGTGTTACTGGCTTTGGCCGGTAACACCATTTTATGTTGGCGCTAATTCAATAACTTAGTTGTGTAAAACCAAAACAATAACCATGTACGAAACCATCAGCACCACCCTGACAGATGATATTTTGATCATAGCCATCAACCGCCCGGATAAGATGAACGCCCTGAACCAGACCGTGATGAATGAGCTGGCACTGGCGGTGGATGAGGTGTACAAGAAAAAGGAGATCAAGAGCGCCATTATTACCGGTACCGGTGAAAAGGCTTTTATTGCCGGGGCAGATATCTCCGAGTTCCTGGAGCTGTCGCCGGAGCAGGGCGCTGCATTAGCTAAAAAAGGGCATACCATTTTCCAGCGTATAGAAGAATGTCCGAAGCCCATTATAGCGGCTGTGAACGGTTTTGCACTGGGCGGTGGCTGTGAGCTGGCCATGGCCTGTCATTTTCGTATAGCCAGCACCAACGCAAAATTCGGGCAGCCGGAGGTGAACCTGGGCCTGATACCCGGTTACGGCGGTACCCAGCGCCTTACGCAGCTGGTAGGTAAAGGCCGGGCCCTGGAGCTGATGATGACGGCCGATATGGTGAGCGCGGCAGATGCGCACGCCATGGGGCTGGTGAACCATGTGGTGGAAAAAGAAGCGCTGCTGGACAAAGCCAAAGAAATACTGCAAAAGATCCATGCCAAAGCGCCGCTGGCAATTGCCGGGGTGATCAAATGCGCCAACGCCGCCCTGGATGGCGATGTGGATGGTTTTGCCCTGGAGATCAACGAATTCTCTTCCTGCTTTGCTACCAAAGACCTGCAGGAGGGCGCCGCCGCATTTATACAGAAACGGAAAGCGAACTTTACCGGCGAGTAAGATACCATTACGAATTATTCAATTACGATCCCGCCAAAGCGGCACACAGCCCGCCCCGCCAAGCGCGGAATGCCATTGAAAGTATTGGCCAGCCTGTAGCATATTATGCCATTGCAGCTTGTTACATAGCGTGTACCATATCGACACTGTTTATCTAATTCGTAATTGACCAATTCGTAATTCGTAATTCTTTATGTAGGTTTGTGGCTCAAAATTCAAGCATATGGAATTCAGAATAGAGAAAGACACGATGGGCGAGGTACAGGTACCCGTAAATGCCTATTATGGCGCTCAAACCCAACGCTCCATTGACAATTTCAGGATAGCACAGGACATTAATAAAATGCCAAAGGAGATCATCCGCGCATTTGCCTATCTGAAAAAAGCGGCCGCGCTTACCAACCTGGATGCCGGTGTGCTGCCTAAAGAAAAGGCCGACCTCATTGGCCAGGTATGCGACGAGATCCTGGACGGCAAGCTGGATGCTGAATTTCCCCTGGTAGTATGGCAAACCGGTTCCGGCACCCAATCTAACATGAATGTGAATGAAGTGGTAGCGTACCGCGCCCACGTGATCAACGGCGGCCAGCTTACTGATAAGGATAAGGTGATACACCCGAATGACGATGTAAATAAATCCCAGTCCTCCAACGATACCTTCCCTACCGCCATGCACATTGCTGCATACAAAATGCTGGTAGAGGTAACCATTCCCGGCATCCGCAAGCTGCGGAACACCCTGGCGCAAAAGTCGCAGGACTTTATGCACGTGGTAAAAATAGGCCGCACCCACTTTATGGATGCTACGCCCCTTACCGTAGGCCAGGAGCTGAGCGGCTATGTATCCCAGCTGGATCATGGCCTGAAAGCCATTCACAACACCCTGGCGCACCTGAGCGAGCTGGCCTTGGGCGGTACTGCGGTAGGTACAGGCATTAACACTCCCAAGAATTACTCCGTGAACGTGGCCCGGCATATTGCCACCCTTACCGGCATTCCCTTTATTACTGCAGAAAATAAATTTGAGGCGCTGGCTGCGCACGATGCTATTGTGGAAGCACATGGCGCGCTGAAAACCGTAGCTGTAAGCCTCATGAAAATAGCTAATGATATCCGTATGCTGAGCTCCGGCCCGCGTTCCGGTATTGGTGAGCTGTTCATCCCGGATAATGAGCCCGGTTCTTCCATCATGCCCGGTAAAGTAAATCCTACCCAGTGTGAAGCGCTTACCATGATAGCTGCGCAGGTAATGGGGAACGATGTTGCCATTGGTATTGGCGGCGCCAACGGCCATTTTGAGCTGAACGTGTTTAAGCCGGTAATGATCTACAACTTCCTGCACAGCGCCCGCCTGATAGGCGATGGCTGTGTAAGCTTTAATGATAAATGTGCAGAAGGTTTAGCGCCTATTGAAGCCAACATCAAAAAGCATGTTGATAATTCACTGATGCTGGTAACTTCCCTGAACACAAAGATCGGTTACTACAAAGCAGCAGAGATTGCGCAGAAAGCCCATAAAGAAGGTACTACCTTAAAAGAAATGGCGGTGAAGCTGGGATATGTTACACCTGAGCAGTTTGACGAGTGGGTAGACCCCGCCAACATGGTAGGTGAGATCAAGTAATATGCAATGTGCAGATATGCAAAAAGTGCAAATGGGATAACCATTTGCACTTTTTTATTTTAAGACGGTTTATTTAGATATTTAGCTCACTTGCACATCTGCACATTTATTTGATGCTTAAGTAGATCGTACGCAGGCTGAGGATGATGACCATAATACCCACCATGATCATAAGCGGTTTACGTTTGATCTTACGCACCAGGATGGCTGCAAAGGGAGATGCTATTACCCCGCCAATGATCAGACCTATTACTACCTGCCAGCTGCTAACGCCGGTGAAGATCAGGAAGGTAATAGCGCTGGATGCAGAAATGAAAAATTCAGCTGCATTTACTGAGCCAATGGTATAGTGTACGGTGCGGCCTTTACTCAGCAAGGTAGAAGTTACGATGGGCCCCCATCCGCCGCCGCCAATAGCATCCATAAAACCGCCTACAAAAGCCAGGGGGCCCAGGCGTTTTACTTTGCTTTTACGGCGCTGGCTCTGCAAACCCTTTCTGATAATGATAATGCCCAGGATCATGAGATAAGCGCTCATGAAAGGCTTTATAACATTACCATCAATTTTGTCAGATAACAGGTACGCACCTATGATAGCGCCTGCCATACCAGGTATAAGCAGGTATAAGAATAATTTTTTGTTTACGTTACCCAGCTTAAAGTGTGCAATGCCGGATGCGCCGGTGGTGAACACTTCTGCCACATGCACGCTGGCGCTGGCAATAGCCGGGGGCAGGCCCAGGCCCAATAACAGGGAGGAGGAAGTAGCTCCGTAGGCCATGCCCAGGGCGCCATCTACCATTTGAGCGGCTAAGCCCACTCCTATATAAAATAATAACTGTGATGTAAAAAGGGATTGTATAAACTGGTATACCCGGGTTTGAGTAGCTGCCGGCACATTGTAATAATAGGTGACCCACAGGCCGGCTACGGTAACGATTGACAGGAGGGTGATAATTACCCACAGGCCACGCTTTTTCTTATTCTCTTCGTTTACCAGCGTTATAAGCATTTCCTGCCTTCTCAGCGTAGCCGGTTGTTGTTCCAGTTTGTCTATCACCTCGTTATGCGACATAATACTTAAACGTTATATAGTCTATATAAATTATAGACTAAAGGTAGCCGGAATAAACAGCATATCCAAATAAAACCAAAAAAAAAGTCCCGGGTTTTATTCCCGGGACCTGTTCTATAATGATTGGATCCTGATCTTAATTAGACGCTTTCTTTTTGAATACGCCATCATAGGTAATTGTTACATAATATAAGCCGCGCATAGTAGGCCCGCCTACGTATTGGAAATAAGCAGTATTTAAGATATTGGAGCCGCCTACTTTAATAGTGGTGCTCAGCTTGGGAAGCTGGTAGCTTACCTGTGCATCAACCGTGTTGTAGGCCGGCACATCGCCATTGCCAAACAGGTTTTGCCAGTAGAAAGTATCCTGCCAGTGCCATACAATGTTAAACCCTACATTGGGTAACACGGCCCGGTTGCCAAAGCTTACGTTGGTGAACCACCGCGGTGTGTTGAAACCTGGGATCAGGGCATCATCTTTGGTTTTGTCCTGCGCCAGCTTGTTGTAGTTAACATTACCGCTGATGGTATAGGTTTTATAGAAGTTGTACGACAGCGCTACTGCTGCGCCGTAGTTTTGCACGGTTGATTTACTGTTGGTCCATACCCGGTAGCGGTTTTGCTTGTTCTTATCCAGCATTTGCAGCAGCACACCGGAGGTGGGGTTGTTCACATCCCCGCTCTGCGGCACCGCTACTTCTACCTGCCCTATGAAATGTTTATAGGAGTTGTAATATCCATCTACATCCACAAACACCTTGTTATCAAATAGAACGCTTTTGTAACCGGCTTCAAATGCGTGGATCTGTTCCGGTACAATTGGATCCAGGTTGGCAACTTTCAGGATAGATGCATTCTGGGCCGCTGCATTTTCAGTGGTCATGCCGGGGTTGGCATTAATGGTGCGGTTAGTGGCGGTACCAAAGGCTGTTACGGTGGAGGTAAGGAAAGAGTTCTTGAAATAACCCAGTCCATCCTCAATGAACGCCAGACCGCCTACACGCCGTACCTGCCCGTTGTTTACGAAGGAATAGGCTTCAAACAGGGAGGGGAAGCGGAAACCGTTCTGCCAGGATACGCGGATGTTGTGCTTCTGATCTTTGGTGGTATACACTGCGGCTATACGCGGGTTTATTTTACCGCCAAACTCCTGGTTCTTGTCGTACCGTAAGGAGCCGGTGAGCTTAATGGCATCGTTAAAGAAGGTTTTGGAAGCCTGTACAAAGCCGCCTACTTTGCCGTACCAGATATGCTTTCCGCCCGGCTGGTTGCGTTTATCCAGCGAGCGAGAAAAGTCCACGAAGTTGTTCCCATCGGGGATGATCTCATAGGTACGGTAATCAGCGCCTATCAGCACATCGGCAAAATGAACGTACTGGCGCAGGTTCCAGGTGCCTTCCGTATGATAAAAGCGGCTCATTTGCAGTAAGGCTGCACCACCTGATTTGTTGGTGGAATCTTTGGATACCGGATAAATATCCCAGTCGTTAATGCTTTTGATCTTGGCTACCTGTGCATCAAATGCAGCGGTGCCGGGTGTCCAGCGGCCGTTATCAGCAGCAGCGCGGGCTGCGCGGTGAGCGGCTACCAGGTCGCCGGGATCGGCGGTTAAGGCATTATTGAGCGCTGTGGTATAATCTGCTTTCCACTGGTTATCTGATTTAAAGGATTTCTCCAGGTTATCGGCCAGCGGGTTCATATTGTAGGAGTCGCCGGTGTTTTCAATGGAAACGTAGGAGCGCAGTGTAAAATCATTATGCACCAGCTCCAGCTTGTGGTTCTGTACCAATACATTCTTTAAACCAATACGGTTACCACGCTGGAAGAAGCCATCCATCAGGCCTACACGGTATGCATAAGACAATTCCAGCTTAGGACTGATCTTGTAATGCAATGCAGCATCAGCTTTTACATTCTTTACACCATAATCGCCTACCAGGTCTTTTTCCCAGTAACCGGTGCGGTGCACATTGTAGGCGCGGCCGTCTTTATCCTTAATAGCAATATCTGTCTGATCCGCATATTTATTCCACGCATCATTGGCAATATTATCTGCACCGCTTAGCTGCGGAAAGTCGGGATTGGCCTTGCTTTGCGGGTTAAAGTCGTTATGGCTGTCGGCATACCAGTCGGTACCCTTCATGTAGCTGAAGTTCACTTTAAATGCCCACTTATCATTGATCGCCTGCGCATAACGGATGGCCGTTTCCGTAATGGGCTTGGGTGAGCTGCCTTTACCGTCAAAATGGTTGAAGGCTACTTTTTGCATTACGCTGAGGCCCTGGTATTGAAAAGGATTTTTAGTGATAAGGTTTGACATGCCGTTAATTGCGTTCATGCCGTACAGGGCTGAAGATGCGCCGGGCGTAACTTCCACGCTTAAGATATCCAGCTCTGTGGGGCCGATGGCGTTACCCAGGGGCACGCCAAGGGTAGCGGCCTGGTTATCCACCCCATCTACCAGCTGCATGAACCGGAAGTTATTGGGCACATTAAAACCGCGGGTGTTGAACACTTTAAAGGTAAGGCCGGCTGTGGTCATCTGCACGCCTTTGAGGTTGCCGATGGCATCATAGAAAGAGGCTGCAGGCGTGGATTTCAGCGCCCGTATGTCCAGCTTTTCAATGGCTACCGGTGATTTCAACAGCTTCTCCTGCTGGCGGCTGGCAGATACCACCACTTCATTCACCAGTAAGGATTGGGTATATAATTGTATCTGCAGGCGGCTATTGCTGTTGCGTACCTCAAACTCCTGCGGTTGATAGCCAATAAGGCGTATTACCAGCCGGTAGGGGAATTTGGTGTTGGTAGTGAGCTCAAAATGGCCGGTGCTGTCTGTTGTGGTGCCAAAAGAAGTGTTCTTTATCTGGATGGAGGCGCCGGGAAGGGCCTCTCCCTTATCATCTACGATCCGTCCGGCTATTATATAGTTGCCATTCAGCTGTGCCTGTGCCAGTATAGGCAGCAGCAGTAATAACAGCCACAGGTAGGTGGACTTAATTCGTTGCATTGTAGTTTATTTGGTGGTAAATTTTTTAAATGTGTTGTAGGTATAGATCAATAAATTATTGTGGATGTGCTGTTTACACAACATCGCCCAAAGACAAACTGTATAATTGTACTCCTGAAAATCATATAGTCTATAGAATTTGTGGACAAATGTATAAAAGGGAATTTACTTTTCAAAGCAGGATGGGAAAAATGTGCAGATGTGCAGATATGCAAATGTGCGGATGAGGAGAATGTGCTGAGGTGCTAATATGCTAATGTGCTGGTGTTTATTGGGGGATGGGAAGAGGGGAAATAGGAAGATGTGTAAATGTGCACATCCACCCATCAAATCCTGATCCCTACCGTTACATACGCATTCCTGCCATCACCGGGCCAAATGCCCGGCCCGGGATAGAACGTAGGCCGCTTGGTAAAATACTGCTTGTTAAAAGCATTATTCACTCCTGCACGAATAGTAAATACAGAGCGGGTTTTCAGCGATGCATTCACATCCCACAGGGAATAGCCGGGTGTAAAACCAACCGCGCCGCTGGCAGGCGGGGTCACGGTATTCAGCGCATCGGAGAAGCTGGAAGCGGTGTAGCTATATAAAATAGTGCAGCTGAAACCCTGGTACAAAATATCCAGCCCGTTGCGGCTGATCCATTCCGGCGTGGCCTCTACCTTGTTGCCCACAATAGATTTGTTTTGCGTGCCGGCAGATACCTGGCCGCTGATGTACTGGGCATCCATATAAGAAGTAGCGGTGAAGAGCCCTATGAAAAGCTTAGTGGTAACGGGGAATTTGTATTGCACAAACAGCTCCATACCATTGGTACGGCTGTTGCCGATGTTGGTGCGGTAAATGTAGGACTGGCCTGCATTATCCTGCGATAATAAAGCGCCCAAACGGTTCTTGTACAGCACGCGGAAAAAATTCACATCATACTGCAAACGGTCCAGCAGCTTGCCGCGCATACCTGCTTCTATGTTGTAGCCATAAGCATCTTTCAGTTCCTTATCTATCTGCTCATATACGGAAGTGGGAATAATATCTTTAAAGATCACGGGGCGGTAGGCCTGTGAAAAGCCGCCGTACAAAGTATTATCGCTGTTCAGGGCATATTGTGTGCTGATGCCCAGCAATGCAAAATTATGGCTGATGGTGGTGGGCAGCGGGTTCACAGTGTAGTACTTGATCACGCCATCCATTTTGGAGCGGCCGTTCTCATAACGGATGCCGGGAGATACTGTCCAGCGGGGGCTCAGGTAGAACATGTTCTCTGCAAACAGCGCAATGTTGCTGGTCTTAAAATGTACATCGCGGGTAAAACCAGGATCCACTAAAGTAAGATCATAATCGCTGCCGGTGGTGCCTTTACCCAGCTGCCGGCGGTGCAGATCATTGTTCATGTATACCACACCGGCGGCTAATTTGCCGGGTATGCTGCCCAGCAGGTATTGGTGCAGCAGGCGTACTTCGGCAGTACGGCTGTGAAAATTATCAATATCTACCTGCCGGTTGCGGTACTGGCCGGTGGCGCGGTTAATGGTATCCGGCACGGTGGCAAAGGCATCCAGCATTACGCTGCTGCGGTTACCGAATACGCCGGAGGCAGTAATGTTCAGCTGTGTACGCGGCGCTAGTTTCCAGCTCAGTGTAAGAGAAGGCACATAAATATCCGGGCTGAAGTAGTTGCGGTCGCGGGTGCTCATTTGCGGATCTGCATGGAACATGCTGTCATTCAAAGGCCCGGGAATTTTATAGCGGTACTGCGAGCGTCCGAAGGCGGCTTTCAGCAGCAGCTTATCATTAAAGCGATAATTGAGCTGCATATATTCCGCCTCTGCATCAGAGCGGCTATTCCTGCGGTACCCATCTGAATGCCGTTTGTAGTAGTAGGCGTAGTAGGAGAATTTTTTGTACGTACCCCCAATGGCGTTATACGTGCTTAACAGGTTGTAGGAGCCGGCTGTATTAATGCTTTCCAGTGAAAAGGGGCGGGTACTGTCCGCCTGTTTGGTAACATAGTTAAGCATACCGCCAAACTGGGCACCGTATTGTAATGCGCCGTTGCCCCGCACCAGCTCTATTTTTTCAAAACTTTCCATAGGGGCGCTGTAATGGCTGGCAGGGTAGCCATACATATCTGAATTGGTGATGATGCCATTTTGCCGGATGTTAAATTCCCAGCCCCGGTGCGGATCCAGCCCGCGGGTGGAAATATTAACCTGGTTGCCGCTGCCATCCATATCATACACAAAAGCGCCCGGCACTTTGGAAAACAGCTGCCGCGGGGTTTTGAGGGCCACGTTGGCATTGGTATTGGCAAGGTTTAACACCTCGCTTTTGCCGCTGTTCAGGAAACCGTTCTGCACTTCCGGCAGGGGAGCAATATCCCGGCGCTGCCATTCCCGGATAATAACTTCTTTGAGGTTCCGCGTTTTAAGGGTATCACTTTTGGTTTGGGCAAACGACGATGCATATACGCAAACGCCCCACCCCATGAAAAGTAAGGTAGCTTTCATACGTAGTGAATAACAGATTGTGGATGACAGGCGGCGGAGAACGCCTGTCAGGAAAATTATTGGTTGATAATTAGCTCATTGTTACTGTTAGCAAACCGGTTGCTGTTGTACTATGTCAATTTATACTTATGCTATTCTACTGCGCCATTTACTACGGCTTCATTACGCGTACCGTTACCGTTAGTAGTTTCCAAGCGTTTGCTGAAAAAGCGGCGCTGGAACACCAGGATGGTAATTACACCGGTAGAAATGGCTGCATCTGCAATATTAAACACAGGGCGGAAGAAAATAAAATAGTCGCCGCCCTTGAGAGGGATCCACTTTGGCAGGTAACCTTCATAAATGGGAAAGTACAGCATATCTACCACCCGGCCGTGTAAAAAGGCGCCGTAACCGCCTTCCTTTGGCATAAAACGGGCAATATCATAGCTGCTGTCGCTGAAAATAAGCCCGTAGAACATACTGTCTATCAGGTTACCGGCTGCGCCGGCCAGTATCAGGGAGCCGCAAATAAGCAAGCCGGTATGGAATTTCTGGGCTACCAGCTTACGCATATACCAGAAACCAATTACCACGGCTACCAGGCGGAATAAGGTCAGTAATATTTTACCGAAGTCCCCACCGAACTTTAAGCCATACGCCATGCCTTCATTTTCAATGAAATGAATGCGGAACCAGTTGGGGAGGATCACAAACTCCTGCTGCATATACAGGTGGGTTTTTATCCAAAACTTCAGCGCCTGGTCTATGATCAGGATCAGTACGACGATAAATATTACGTGACGATATTTCATAATGGTCTAGTGCTGTTTATGTAAACCGCAAAACTGTACCGGTAAGGCTGTTTTGAAGGAACACAAATTTTACCAAAAATAATAGATTTATTTAAAGTGGAAAGCGGTATTACTCTTCAAAATAAATCCTTTTTACCCGCTGGGAGATCCCGGTCAGGATCTCATAGGGAATAGTGCCGGCCCAGGAGGCTATCTGCTGCACGGGCAGCTGCTGCCCAAAAACGATCACCTCATCGCCTTCCGCTACTTCGGGAATGTGGGTTACATCCAGCATCAGCATATCCATGGCCACTATACCGGCTACCGGGGCCAGCTGCCCGCGAACCAGCATCTTCCCTACCCCATTGCTCAGAGAGCGGGGGTACCCATCGGCGTAGCCTATACGAACTGTGGCAATTACAGCGGGGCCCGGGGCGGTCCATTTGGCGCCGTAACCCACAGTTTCCCCTGCGGAGAGGTATTTAAGCTGGGCAATAGTGGTTTTAAGGGTGCTTACATTTTGCAGCTTTTCCTGCATTTCGCCATTACCGCTGTCTATCCCGTACATGCCAATGCCCAGGCGCACCATATCCAGCTGAAGATCCGGGTGGCGTTGTATGGCGGCGCTGTTGGCTATATGGCGTATGCCAATATATCCCAGCGCTTTTTGCAGCTCATGGCTCATTTCATAGAACAGGCGGCCCTGCCGGCGGGTAAATTCGTCCATGGAGGGGTCTTCGCTGGCAGCCAGGTGGCTGAAAATAGATTTCACTTTCAGCTGCCCGTTCTCCGTAAGAATGCGGGCCAGGGCGGGAATATCCTTTTTATCAAATCCCAGACGGTGCATGCCGGTATCCAGCTTTATGTGAATGGGAAAATCTGTTTTCCCGCTGGTACGCACCTCTTCCTCAAACTGCTGCAACAGCAGCAGGGAATAAATTTCCGGCTCCAGGTTCCATTGCAGGATGGCATCAAAAGAGCTGGGCTCGGGGTTCATGACCATAATGGGCATGGTGATACCGGTGCGGCGCAGCTCCACTCCTTCATCTGCATAGGCCACGGCCAGGTAATCAATGCCGTGGAACTGCAGCAGGTTAGCTATTTCAAAACTGCCGCTGCCGTAAGAGAAAGCCTTTACCATGGCCATTAGCCTGGTTTCCGGCTTCAGGAGGGCCTGGTATTGTTTTACATTATGGGTAATGGCGCTCAGGTTAATTTCCAGGATGGTCTGGTGTACCTTATGTTCCAGCAGCTTGCCGATACGCTCAAATTTGAACGCGCGGGCGCCTTTCAGCAAAATGGTCTCATGCTGGAAATCCTGCTGGCTGAACTGCTGGATGAACGCTTCCATCGTGGGAAAGAACTGGCTTTTTAAGCCCGGTATATCCTGGAAGGCGCGTGTTTCCCGGCTAATGTTCTTGCCAATGCCAATAAGGCGCTGGATGCCTTTTTTCCTGAGCATGCCGGCTACTTCCTCATACAGGGAAGCATCGCTACGGCCGCTTTGCAAAATATCACTGAGTATAACCGTACGCGTTGGGTGCTGTTGCTGCTGCTGTAAAAAATCCAGCGCAATGGCCAGCGAGCCCAGGTCGGAGTTATAGCTGTCGTTAATGATGGAGCTGTTGTTAATGCCCTGCTTCAGCTCCAGGCGCATGGCGATATTGCCCAGCAGGTCCATGCGCTGGCGTATCACCTGGTGATCAATACCCAGATACAGCATCAGCGCCCAGCAATGAATGGCGTTTTCCACGGAGCCTTCATCTACAAAAGGAATGCTGATATAGATGGGCGCGTTCTGGTACAGCGCATCAATACGGGTACAGGCATGATCCTTATCTACACTGATAATGCGCAGGTCTGCATCTGTTTTGCGCGACCAGGCCAGCAGCTGTAAGCCCTGCTGGTTATCACGCTTGCCGATCTGCGAGTGAAATTGAAGCACACATTCATTCAGCTCCAGGTAATCTTTACTGTAAATAAGCACATCGCTTTTGGCAAACAGCACCAGCTTTTCATTGATCTTCTGGCGCCGGTTCAGGAAGCCTTCATTATGCGCTTCTCCAATGTTGGTGAAAATGCCGATGGTAGGGCGGATGATCTTTTCCAGGTGCTCCATTTCACCGGGCTGGGAAATACCGGCTTCAAAAATGGCCAGCTGGTTGGCGGCGTCCATTTGCCATACGGATAAGGGCACGCCTATTTGCGAGTTATAGCTTTTGGGACTGCGTACAATATTGTAATCCTTTTCCAGCAGCTGGAACAGCCATTCCTTGATAATGGTTTTACCGTTACTGCCGGTAATGCCTATTACGGGAATGTGGAACTGCTGCCGGTGCCAGGCTACCAGCGTGTGCAGGGCCTGGAGGGTATCTTTTACCAGGATGATATTAGCATCCGGGTACAGCTCCAGCGGCAGATGCTCGCTCACCAGGAAGTTACGTACCCCTTTTTCATATAATTCGGGGATGTACTGGTGAGCATTACGCCGTGTGCTGACGATTGGAATAAAAAGCGAGGTCTCCGGAAAGATCAATTTCCTGCTGTCCAGCAAAATATGCGCTATCTCCGGTGCTCCTGCGTCCTGCAAAAGTTCTCCTTTCAGGATCTTACTGATACTTGCTGCGTTATACATAGTTTCTCTGTCTGTTGGCATCCGGCAGGCTGACTCTTTACCTGCCTATGCGCCTGAATTACTTTTCTGAAGTTAGCTTTTCCGGCACTCCTTTCTTCTTGTGATAGATGGAGTACAGGATAGCGCCGCCCAAACAACATACAATCACTATGAGCGACAGATATACCGGCAGATGAACATGAAAGATCTCTACCAGCATTTTTAAGCCTATAAATATCAGTACAATGGCAATACCCTGCTGCAGATAATCAAACTGATCCACCGCACCCCGTAACAGGAAGAACAGGGAGCGCAGGCCCAGCACTGCAAAGATATTGGAAGTATACACTACCAGCGGCTCCTGCGAAATGGCAAATACGGCCGGAATGGAATCCAGCGCAAACAGCACATCGGTTACCGCCAGCATTACCACGACTATACTAAGGCTGGTGAAATATACTTTATTATTTTTTTTGACGGTGAAACGGCCGTGCGGCTCTTCTTGCGTAATGCGCATGTATTTGCTCATAAACCGGTAGGCAATATTTTCCTCCGGCTTAAACTCCTCATCCTGATCTACCACAAACATTTTAATACCGGTGTACACCAGGAAGGCGCCGAATATATACAGGATCCAGGTGAAGCGGGCTATAAGCGCAGCGCCGATGGTAATAAAAATAGCGCGTAATACAATCGCCATAAGGATACCGATGAGCAGCACGCGCGCATAGCTGCTTTCTTTTATTTTAAAGAAGCCGAAGATGAGGATGAACACAAAGATATTATCGATAGAAAGCGACCACTCCATGAGGTAGGCGCTCAGGTAGCTGATGGCTGTTTCATGCCCGTTCTCATACCACACAAATCCAAAGAAAACTAATGACAAACCTACCCAGAAACAGGTCTGCAACAATGCTTTTTTAATAGAGACAGTCGTAGATTTTTTACTTAATAAACCCAGGTCAAAGATCAGCGCCAGGACGATAACGATGCCAAAAATAAGATACGTCCACTGTGTGGGTGTCATGCAGCCGTTTAATGTTTAGTGAAAGGCAAAGATAATGTTTACGGTTCACAGTCCATAGCAGCGGGTTCATTGCATAGTTCGCCGCTACTCAAACTTACGCTGCCGTATAAACTGGAATACCATGGCAAACAGCAGGATGAGGCCTACGGGCACCAGGAAACAGATGACCTGCCATTTGGTGCGTTCCTGTTTTATTTTTTGCGCATCCAGCAGGCGCAGGGTCACTTCTTTATTGCGCGTTTCCATAATGCCGGAGGTGTTGGTGAGGTATTCCAGGCAGTTCAGGAAAAATTCTTTGTTGGCAAATACAAAATCCGGGTTAAAGGAATTGATGCCCATTTGCAGCGGCCCATCTTTCCGGGATACAGCATTGGTAATAATATCGCCGTCGCTGATCACGATCATTTTATTGATGGTATCTGCATAGTCGCGGAAAGGCTCGCCGGAGGCCACTTCCACAGCAGCCTGCTGCGCTTTGTCCAGCCGGTGGCGGAACAGGGAGGTAAAACGGCCTTCCAGCAATACGGCGGCGGGCAGGTAAGCCTGCCGGTAATCGCGCGGGTTGGGTTTGGTGCGCACACTTTCCCAGCTTATTTCTGCCGGGGTGCGTATGCTGCGGGCGTTGCGGGAGGAGGTGAGCAAGATAGTTTTGGTAACATCTTCCCCTTTAATAGTATCAATAGAGCTGGTAAAATGGCTCAGCACCAGGTCCATATTTTTTACAATAGGATGGCTGCCGGTGGGCGACAGCAGCGGGAAATACGGGAAAGGCACCGGCCGGATCTGCGGTTTGTTGCCCATATTGCCTACTACCAGCGGCACCAGGTCTGACTGCAGATCCTGGATCAGGTCCGGGTTAATGCGTACCCCGTAGCGGAACAGCAGGTCTTCCAGGTTCAGGCCCCGGTCAAATGCAATAAAGGAGTTTTGCTGCTGCAGGCTATCCATGCTGGCGTTCAGCACATCCAGGCACCACAGCACTTTGCCGCCCTTCATTACATACTGGTCTATTTTCAGCTTATCATCATCCGTAAACTTTTGTGTGGGCCTTGCAAACAGCAGCAGGTCAAAATCGCGTGGAATATGACTGTTGCCCTGCAGGGAAAAAGTATCCAGCTGGTAATTGCTTTGCACGGTGGTAAGCGCATCGTACACCTCTGCGCCTAAAGATTCCCCGTTGCCCAGCATATAGCCTACCAGCGGTTTGCGGGGCTGCTGCAGCTTGTAGATGGCGTTAATGAACTGGTATTCCAGCAGCGCTTCCGAATTGCTCATAGCGGCTGTAGGATCCTGCCCGCCCTGGCTTTTCAGCAGGTTTATGCCAATGGTCTTATCCTTGTAATGCACCAGGGCGCCGGGGAAAATAAGCTTTTCGGAAAAACCTTCATTCGCATCCTGCTGTACCTGCAGGTTAAAAGGCATAATACCTTTGGCTACCAGCTCCTGCTGAAAGGCCGCCCGTGCACTGTCGGCCATGCCCTGGCCGGGGCCCTGGAAAGAGAAGCGGATATTCTTGCCGCCGTATTCCCGGAACTCGCTCAGCAGCTCTTCCGTGGCCTGGGCCAGCTGTTTAAAGGCTGCGGGATAATCGCCTTTCAGGAACACTTCTATGGTAACGGTGCTATCCAGCCCGCGTAATAATTGTTTGGTGGAGGGGGCCAGGGTATATCTTTTTTCGGCAGTAAGGTCGGCACGGCCATGTATATACGCTGCTGCCACATTTACGCCTATTAAAGCCACTATTATTACCAGCGCGCGCTGCAGGTATTTTTTCTGGTTGCCGGAGCCCTGCCATACCCGGCGCTGCAGGGATAGCTTGCTGAGGAACAGCATCAGCACAATTACGCTGGCAAAATAGATCACATCCCGGCTGTCAATTACGCCCCGGCTAATGGAGGTATAATGGAATTTTATACCGGCCATTTGCAGGTAATAATCCGCCCCGCCGGAAAAGGCCGGGATCTTGCTCAACGCATCAAACCCATTATAAAAAAGAAAACAGGTGAAAACCGCTACCAGGAAGGCTACCACCGCATTGCCCGTAAGGGACGATGCCCAGATGCCAATGGCGGTGAACACAATACCCAGCAGCAGCAGGCCCAGGTAAGAGCCGGCAATGCCGCCATTGTCCAGGTGCACAGTGGGTGCGCTAAGCTGCTGAATGGCTAAATAATATACCAGTGTGGGAATAAGCGATATCAATACAATGAGTGCGCTGGCCCAGAACTTACCCTGCACTATCTGCCACCAGGTAAGGGGTTTGGTGCTGAGCAGCTCTATGGTGCCGGACCGGAACTCATCTGCAAAGCTGCGCATGGTAATGGCCGGGATCAGTAACAGGTAAATGATGGGCGCCAGCTCAAAAAGCGGGTCCAGGTTGGCATAACCGAAGTCCAGCAGGCTGGTATCCGGGAATACAAAAAGCAGCAGCCCGTTTGCCAGTAAAAAAAGGATGATGGCCACATAGCCAGTGATACTGCTGAAGAACTGATGTATTTCCTTTCTGAAGATGGCTATCATAGCATTAATAAAAGTACAAATATATTAGAACGGTGGAAATCTGTACTTATTATTTTGAAAAGGGGGAACAAAGGTTGTAATTGTAAGTCAGCGGGTTACTATAGGAAAGTGGGGATGGGGGAGTGAAAGGTTTTGGCTACAGGTAGCTGGTCACTACCTGCTGCCTGCAGGGGCATGCAGTAATGGTTGGATTAAAGGAATGCGCTTTCGCTTTCTTCCTCTTCTTCTTCGTACTCTTCCTCCTCTTCTTCTTCCAGCACCAGGGCTTCCAGGCCGTTCTTGTACCGGTAATTATTCACTGCGGCTTTGATGGCTTCTTCAGCCAGCACAGAGCAGTGTAGCTTTACGGGCGGCAGGCTCAGCTCTTCTACAATATCCATGTTATCGATGCGCAATGCGTCATGGATAGTTTTGCCTTTCAGCCATTCTGTTACCAGCGAGGATGCTGCGATAGCAGATCCGCAGCCAAAGGTCTTGAACCTGGCATCGGTGATCACCTGCGTTACGGGATTTACCTCGATCTGTAAACGCATTATATCACTGTGTCCATGCTCCGGAGACCCTACCAGCGCGGTTCCTACCGCTTTACTGTTTTTGTCCAGCGAGCCTACGTTCTTCGGGTTGTTATAATGCTCCAGTACTTTTTCCGAGTAAGCCATACTGATATATATTTAAGTAAACGATTTCAGATTATGTTGCGTTTCAGCTTAATTAAATGTAAGCCGGTATTGAATTATACACAACCCCCTTTCATGCTATTTGGATCCCGGATCTACGATTTCGTCCTGAAGCGATTGCTATGTTAGTTGTATTTGTCCCTTCAAATCTAAGATCTAAAATCTCAATGCGCCCATTGTATAGTGTCAAGGTCTATGCCATCTTTAAACATTTCCCAGAGGGGGCTAATGGCGCGCAGCCGGTTCACCGCATCTGTAACGGCTTGTATGGTATAGTCTATCTGCTCCTCCGTAGTAAAACGGCCCAGTCCAAAACGCAGGGAGGAGTGGGCCAGATCATCGCCCAGGCCCAGTGCCTTCAGCACATAGCTGGGTTCCAGGGAGGCGCTGGTGCAGGCCGATCCGGAGGAAAGGGCGATGCTTTTATTAAAGCCCATCAGCAGGCCTTCACCTTCCACATACTTAAATGAAATATTGCTTACATGGGGCAGGCGCTGGTTGGGGGCGCCATTCAGGTAAGATTCTTCCAGCTGCAGTAATGCTTTTTCAAGCTTGTCCCTTAATATTTGCAGGCGTTTGCCGTCTTCTTCCATTTCCTGCTGGCATATTTCACAGGCTTTTCCAAAACCCACTATGCCCGGCACATTCAGGGTACCGGAGCGCATGCCCCTTTCATGGCCACCGCCGTCCAGCTGGGCGGTTACCTTTACCCGGGGCGATTTGCGGCGCACATATAAGGCGCCTACCCCTTTGGGGCCATACATTTTATGGGCGCTGAAGGCCATCAGGTCTATACCATCCTTGTTCACATCCACCGGTATCTTGCCCACGGCCTGTGTGGCATCCGTCATTAACAGCACGCCATGGCGGCGGGTAATGGCGCTGATGTCGCGCATGGGGTTTATAACCCCTATTTCGTTATTGGCATATATAATGGCTACCATGATGGTGGCGGGCGTAATGGCAGCTTCCAGCTCCTTCAGGTCTATCAGGCCTTCGCTGTTCACACCCAGGTAGGTGACCTTTGCGCCCTGCTTTTCCAGGTGCTTGCAGGTATCCAGCACGGCTTTATGCTCTGTGGCAGTGGTGATAATGTGATTGCCTTTGGCAGCGTACATTTCAAACACGCCTTTAAGGGCCAGGTTGTCGGATTCTGTGGCGCCGGAGGTGAAAATGATCTCTTTGGGATCGGCGCCTATCAGCCTGGCTACCTGTTCCCGGGCAAAGTCCACTGCCTCCTCTGCTGCCCAGCCAAAAGGATGGTTACGGCTGGCTGCATTGCCGAAAGTTTCGGTGAAATAAGGCAGCATGGCCTCCACCACACGGGGATCGCAGGGAGTGGTAGCGTTGTTATCCAGGTATATCGGTAGCTTTAACATGGCGGTTTGATCTTAATTTATTCTAAACGATGTTATTCAAATTTACGACGAAACTTGTATGGATGTTCTGTTAGGCCCATCTATAAATACAATAGGCAAATAGAATGCCTCTATGGATTGGGAATTTTTTGGGAACTTGCCCCTGCTAAATAACACATGCATGTTAAAAGTAGAACATATTGGTATTGCTGTGACTTCCCTTACAGATGCTATTCCCTTATTTGAAAAGCTGCTGAACAGCCCCTGTTATAAGCAGGAGGCGGTGGAGACCGAGCAGGTGCTGACGGCTTTTTTCCGCCAGGGGGAGAGCAAGGTCGAGCTGCTGGAAGCCATGGGACCGGAGAGTGTGATTGCCCGGTTTATTGCCAAAAAAGGCGCGGGCATACATCATATTGCCTTTGAGGTGAGCAATATTGAGGAAGAAATGCAACGACTTGCTGCGGAAGGCTTTACTCTTTTACAGGATAAGCCCAGGCAGGGCGCTGATAATAAGCTGGTGTGTTTTCTGCACCCGAAGGATACGAGCGGGGTGCTGGTGGAGCTTTGCCAGGAAAGGAAGTGATGGCTGTAAAGATTTTCGTATTTTACGATTAACTGACCTATCCCTCAGGACCAGCTGCCGCCTATGCCAGACCAGCATCAGAAAATTTCCGCTCCGGTTACCAACAGCCATCCCATCGCGCAGCATGCGGGCGCCACAGGGGTGTCATTACCGGCGCAGGCACCTTTTCAGTGGAAAGAAGGAAAGTCTGACATGACGGAAGGAAAGAGCAGCGAAACTGCATCAGCCATACCCACCGTTCAGCGGTTTGCCCTGCCCCACAAGCCTGCGGCCGTTGCTGCGCCTGGCGCTACCAATGGATCTTCTCCGCAACCCTGGCATACCGTACCGCAGGCAGCGCCGTCTGCCCGCTTGGTGCCATCACAGCCATTATTACAGCGTTTCTCACTGCAGATCCAGTCTCCGGCCCCTGTAATAGCTGCCGGAAAAGTGGCACAGCTTACTTCTGCTCAAATCCGGCTTACACCGCGGAAAAAAATAGTCGATATAATTATACGGGGCCGCCCTCCCCGTGTTTACAGCGATTCTATGGGCGATCATACCACCGCTTTTATCATCCAGACGGAAGGGATCAATATCGCCCTGCAGGGTGGGACGCTCGCAGACGCAATAAGATATATGACAGGCCTGACCGAGCATTTAAAAGCTCTGCCAGGCCTGAAGTATTTGGACGAGAATAGTGGTATCGCCAGCCGGTTTTACAATGAATTAAAGACGCTGGAGGCCAGTCTGGTTGCCGCTAATGAGGCGAATACAAGTGGCGACGTCAACATCCTGGTCAGCAACCTGCAGCAGGCCATCGGGGCTTACCTGGATGCACGGGAGCTCGTACCCTTCAGTACCGTAAATGTAGGCGCAAAAAGTAAAGGCACCGCGGGCAGAGGGCACGGCGAGTCCCGTGGTGCAAGGATCTTAAGCGCCTTTGAAAGAGAGGAAGCAGAAGTAGATGCGGATACGCTATTGGAAGCTGTGTATAGTCTGTTTGATGATCGTTCTGCAGGCCTGGCGGCGGTAGAGAAAAATCCATTTTACTTCAGTTTGTTGACAGGCGGCGGTGTAGACGAAGGCAAACTGAAAGATATAAATACCATTAACGAGATATGGACACAGCATCGGCTAAGTATCGCGAAATTATTTCCTAAGGTGTATGCAACAATAGGGAAGGAACTGGAAAAGGGTGATTTCACCGAAAACCTGAACAAGATCAAGCAACAGAATATCCGGAATCTCATCGATGAAGTTACCGCTAACCTGGGTATCATCCATAAGGACGCCAATATGCTGGGCGCTAGGTTTAACTACAAAAGTACCCCACTCAAAGGTAACGACATTAATGTGACCCATCTAACGTCAATAACTGAGCTCTATAGCCTGCAACGGTTTACAATGGACCAGATGCAGGAGATCTACCTGCTGAATAAAGAACTGAACAACGAATTCACCGGCAACATCGACAAACTCCACAAGGAATTTGAAAATGTAAAACAAGAGGTATCAAGGACGGTACCACAATACAGAGCGCAAAGAGCAGACGTCGATGACGCGATCAGCGCTGCGTTGGAGAAATATACCGGCGAACGGACCGAAGACAGAGGGTTAAAGGATAATGCCCGCAATGCCTTAACAGGCATCAAAGATTATAAGGGTAATAATCCCTTTAACCTGTTTGAGCCAGAGGCACTTGTATGGCCAGAGGAGGAAGAAGCAACAACCTCAGGCGAATCAGAGGAGGAAGAGGCAAAAAGAAAACACCGCGAGAAAGCTCCCGGCAAGCCAACCCTTAGCAGTCAGCTAAGCTCCATGGCTATCCAGATCATACTGAATGCTGAGGGGAACATCGGGGAGATGTTATCCAGCGGCAGGCCGCCGTCTCCTTTTTCAAAAACGATGGGCGCCCATACCACTGCCTGGGTTGTACACCTGGACAGGGTGAGGACCAGGATCATAGGCAGGAGTATCGCAGAGGCGGCCAGGGCCTTGAGGGAAATGAGCAATGAGGTGATGGTATTTGCCTCGCAAAGGGCGCATTTGCCCAAAGGCGACAATGTAAAGTATGTAGAAGCAGAAGCCAAAGAGGATATTAAGGCTAACACAAAGGCAGATCCTGATAAGGCAAACATCACAACCATACAGCAGATGATCAGCGCCATACTTACGTACTTTAACCTGATACCAGGAGTGTCGGTTAATAAGCTCGATACCACCGGGCACGGTGAAGGTAAATGGCGGGGCATTTTACTGCGGTTTGAAAAATACGGTGATGGCGCAAGCAGGAGCACTATAGAAAATGCCATCAAAGGTCTGAGAGATGGAGGAATTAAAGAGCTGCATGATAAATATATAGCGGAAGCATACCCCATATCCTTTAATTACCTGAACGACGATAGTATACCGGAGAAAGAGGATAAGTTGATCCAGGACGAAGACCTGGACCGGCTTAGCGTTGAAGCGGAGCCGGAGCAGGTGGCGTCTACAGCGCTCAATGAAACAGAAAAACGGGAGCTGGAAGCAAAGAGAGGTGATTCATCCTGGCTTACCCACGTCAATAATTGCCTGATCAATGCCATTACAGATGCGGCCGGTGTGGCCCGTGCTGATGCAGACACCATTATCCGGATCAGGCAAAGCCTGGGCGCGCCGGTGGGTGAAATGTTAGCCGCCAGTACCACAAACCTCGATATTATCCTGCGGGAGCTCGGATTAATTGGCTGGGGAGTGGTGGTGGTATACCAGGGCGAGACCTTTGTAGACGAATCAAGCAATGCAGATGCGGCGACTCCCCTGTTTATCTATCATGATGGGATCAATCACTTTACTCCCTTGTACGGGGCCAATGACAGGAAAAAGAAAAAAGGCGCTGATAAGGAGCCGGGCAAAAAGGATGACACCGGTACTTCAGGAGCGGAAGCTGTGGTGGATATTGAAGACGATAAAGATGACATAACTGTTCATGAGGAAGAGAAAGGCGCAAATATGTCTGATATAGGGGAGGAAGAAGAAAGTTTGCCGGCGGATGACGCCGTTTCCGTGTTAGCATTGCCTGAGTCTGGCCTTTCCGGGGATGCTGACAGGAGGAAACGCAAAAGGAGATCCAGCAAAAAAAACAAAGAGGAGGGATCATCTGCAGAAGCACATAAAAAGGCAAAGAGCGCACTGGCGCCTCAACAGCGGAACGAAAAAGAAAAAGAACAGGAAGAAGAGGATATAGTAACGGAAACCCCGGCGCATTCTGGCCCCTCAACAAGTGCGCCGCTTAATCATACGCAGTCACCCGGCTTCGCTTTCAGTGCACCAACATTAGTGACCCATACACCGTTTTTTAGCTTCGGTGACCGGATAACGCCTCTTTTTGGCCAGCCGCATCAAAATAACGGAGCACAGCCGGGCCCCCTCCTGCCAGATACAAACACCACACACGGCGTAGAAGAGGAGGAGGCTGAGGAAGACGAGGGAAGTGGTACCGCTGAGAAGATGAATCTCGAAGAAGATAACCTTTAAATACAAAAGAAGCGGCGGTCTCGAAATTGACTGGATGGCGCTGAGAATTTTCTGTACAAAAATTTTTTCCATGAGGTGTCCGAATAAATGAGACAACGTTACTTTTGAGACAGCCTCGTATGATGTAGGGTTTTATGTAGGGGGGTAGAGTTGCGCAGCAATGTCAGTAGGGAAACAGGGGTATTTTAGGAGGGAAGCATACCAGTATCACTGCAATAAAACCACAATAAAACTACCCTTGTTTATTACTATTTAAATCTTACAGGAATATTTGGTTAACCCGTTTTGCACGCCAGGCAGGTTATGTGTGCCGCCGTGCCTGTTTAAAAAGCTATTCTCCCGTCCGCAAGTTCTACTAAAATTATTAGGTAAACTTTTTAACAGTGTTATACCCTGATTACCAGTTTTTTGTTCTTGATAAAAAAAATTCCATTTTATTAAATCCAAACATGTTAATGTTAACGTACATAGTATAGTGCAGGGTTAATTGTGAAGAGATTTAAGTTAATATAAACAAATGCGTTAATAAGGATTAAAGGCCATACGAGCTTTGTTTATACTTCAATTTGAACTTCGAGAGTGTTTTACAGATAACTAGGAAAGTGGGTATTATGCCCGCTTTTTTAAACGAACTCTAAAGTTGGCATAGGTTATGAACACCTGCGGGTTTTTTAGCTTGCAGGTCTTTTTTTTTATCAGAGCGCCAACTTTTTTAATATGGAGATGGAGTGATGTGCTGATTTGTGGCAGGTTTGGGATGTGTAATGAAATAATGCGCCGGGCGTGTTAATATGCGGATGTGTTGATAGGCCGGAGTGTGAAGATGAGAATAATGTGCCCGTGATATTATGCTAATGTGCCGGCGGGTTTGAAACGTACAAATGAAAAGAACTGCTAGTTTCTATTGGGAATATTTGACAATCAAAAATGCCTGTCAGGTTTAAAACCGGGCAGGCATTTTTAATTAGCAAAAACCAGCACACTGGCATATTAGCACATTATCACATTAACCGATCACCTTCTCCATTCCTATGCTGCGGCTGCCTTTAACAAGAATATAAGTATCTGTGAACTGTTGCTGCTGCAGCCAGTTAGCCGCTGCTGCTGCATTATCCAGGTACACATAGGGGTGATTTATCTTACTGAAATCCCCTCCTACCAACACTACGGCATGCCAGTGTGTGCGCTGCAGCAGATCGGCCAGGGCCTGGTGTTCCTTTACACTATCAGGGCCCAGCTCCATCATAGCGCCTAGCAGCAATACCTTTTTAGAGGCATTGATACCGGTAAAATTTTCAATAGCAGCCTTCATGCTGGATGGGTTAGCATTATAGGCATCCATGATAATAGTATTGGAGCCCTGCTGTATCACCTGGGAGCGGTTGTTGGAGGGCACATAACCTTCAATAGCTGCTTTGATATTAGCCGGCGGTACGTTGAAATACAGGCCCACAGCTACTGCGGCCATTACATTAGGAAAGTTATAGGCGCCGGTAAGGCGGGTTTGCAGGGTTCCTATGGCTTCATCGCTGGTTACCTGCACGCCTAAGAATGCGCTTTCTGCCAGGGCACGGCCGGTAAAATCAGCATCTTTTTCGCCGTAAGTGATCACTTCCATCATGCCCTTGCTCATATCCAGCAGGTAAGGGTATTGATTGCATAAGAACACGGTGCCGTCATGCTCCCGCAAATAATCATACAGCTCGCCTTTGGCCTTGCGTACACCTTCTTCCCCACCAAAACCTTCCAGGTGGGCCTTACCAATGTTAGTGATAATGCCGTGTGTAGGCAGGGCTATGCGGCAATAGGCTTCAATTTCATGCTGGTGGTTAGCGCCCATTTCTATTACTGCTATCTGTGTACTGGCGGGTATGCTTAACAGCGTTAGCGGTACGCCAATATGATTATTCAGATTACCCACAGTAGCTACTGTTTTGTAAGTGCTGGCCAGCACCGTGCTCACCAGCTCTTTCGTAGTGGTTTTACCGTTAGATCCGGTAATGGCCAGTATAGGGATATTCAGCTGCCGTCGGTGCCACAATGCCAGCTCCTGCAGGGTGTGCAGGGCATCTTTTACCAGCATCATTTTTTCCGGCTGTGTGTAATACGCTTCCTCATCTATTACCGCTAACGCAGCACCGGCCTGCAATGCTGCTTCCGCATAGGCATTGCCGTTAAAGTTAGGTCCTTTAAGCGCAAAGAAAATATCGTTGGGTTTAAGCTTGCGTGTATCCGTCTGAACAGCAGGATGTTGCTGGTAAAAAGCATAGAGCTCGTCAATACTTGTCATATACAAATATATTTAAAATATAATTTATGTCGCCGTGCTGCGTTATTCTCCCAACCGAGGCAACCGTTTTTAATTTGCTATCGTATTAAATACTGATTGCTTGGCGGGACCATTATCCAGCGGCCAATGATCCAATAAAGATCGGGTTTTGTAAAAAATAATTGTTCACAATTTAAAACCAAATAATAACCTTTTTTTTCATCAAACCATTTGCCTAGTAATGAAGACATATCTTTTATTGATTAGCCTACTCGCTGTAGCAGTGTATAGCTGTACCAACAAAGAAGCCATAGCGCCCGACAGCGGGCCGCAAACCGGGGATTGCGACAGTAAGCAGATCCCAGCCGCGTACGTTTATGGAATTATCCAATCCAACTGTACCCGGTGTCATAGCGGAGCTACCGCACCTGCGGGAGCCGACTTTTCCACACTGGAAAAGTTCAGAAATTTTGTAAGTGGTAATGAAGCAACATTCCGGCTGCGCGTTATCAGCGCCCAGGCAGATATGCCGCCCCGCGGCGCATTGGGAGCGGGAATACGCGATTCCATTAACTGCTGGATATCGAAAGGAATGCCGGAATAAGAACAATGAACAATGGAACTGCCGGTCCGGTATTGCTACATCCTACCGGGTTATGGATCCCGGATCAGGTAGTTCGCACAAGTCTTTAAATTAAAATTGTATCAAGGTGAAACGACTTCTTTTTGCTATTGTTGTTCTCTTAGGAACAGTGAATGTTTATGCGCAGGATATTTACTCCTGCCGCAATGCTAATCTATCTTTCTTTTCATCTGCTCCGATGGAAGACATTGAAGCCAAGACAGACAAAGGGGTATCTGCCATCAACGCCAAAACAGGCGCGGTGTATTTCAAGGTACCGGTAAGCTCTTTCAAGTTCAAGAAAAAACTGATGGAAGAGCACTTTAATGAGAACTACCTGGAAACAGAAAAATATCCTTATGCAGAGTATAAGGGTAAATTTGCCAGCCCGGTAGACATCACTAAGGACGGTACTTACGATGTAGCGGTGGAGGGTGTTCTATCCCTTCATGGCGTGGATAAAACCTATAAGGAAAAAGCCACCATCACCGTACAGAATGGTAAGGTCACTACCCTGTCTAAATTCAATGTGCGCCTGGAAGATCATAAGATCAAGATACCTACGCTGGTAATAAAGAACATTGCTGAAGTAGTAGAGGTAACGGTGAATGCAACGTATGCTGCAACGGGCAAATAGGCCTGCAACGGTTACCGGCTTAATGGCTATATGGTGCATCATTGCCGTATAGCCATCGGCCGTAAAAAAAAGTTTCCCTGGTATCTGAACAACCAATAATAACACCTAGTACAACCATCACAAATTATATTATGAGAATTTTACCGCTATTATTTGCCTGCTGTAGCTTAAGCATGGTATGCCACGCACAGGACGACCTGAGCAAAATGTTCGAGGATTCTACTGGTCACCGCCCGGTGATCGGTACGTTTAAATCTACCCGTATTATTATGGGCCATTCCAATGAAACGCTCAAGAAACATGAGCTGGATTTCAGGGTGGCGCACCGTTTTGGCGATGCCGGCGGCGAATTTGGCGGCGGTAAAACTGCTTTTGGGCTGGATAACTCTACGGATATACGCATTGCGTTTGAATACGGTATTTCAGATGACCTGATGGTGGGCATCAGCCGTGCCAAGGGTTCCGGCGACCTGTCGCAGATCTTTGAAGGGCTGGCCAAATACCGTTTGCTGAAACAAACTACGGATGATCATATCCCGGTATCAGTGTCACTGTTTGGCAATGTTACGGTAAGCACCATGACCTCCAACGATGCGCTGACCTCTGCCAGCCATTTCGATGAATTTACCGACCGTATGACCTACGTAGGCCAGGTGATCATTGCCCGCAAGTTTGCGGACGTGGTATCCCTGACCCTGTCGCCTACCTACATTCACCGTAACCGGGTGGGTTATATGGATATGAATAATATGTTTGCCCTGGGCGGCAGCGGCCGTATAAAGCTGTCTAAAAGACTGGCTTTCATTGCAGAATACTACTATCCCTTCCGCAACCAGGCCAGCAAGGATTATTACAAATCCCAGGGTGTGAAGTTCTATAACCCGCTGGGTGCGGGCCTGGAAATAGAAACCGGTGGTCACGTGTTTAGTATTAACTTTACTAACTCAACGGCTATACTGGAAAACCAGTTCATTGGTGAAACCAAGTCATCCTGGCTACAAGGGCAGTTCCGTTGGGGTTTCAATATTTCACGGAGATTTTCGCTATTTGGTAAAAGGGATTGGAAAAAATAATTTGTCGTATTAAAGAACGTTCCTGGCTGGCCGGGCGTGCTGCCCGTAAAATGGACAGCGCCCGGCTGGCTATGGTACTGGGCCGTACCATTCACCTGCATGGGGTGAACCGGCAGGCTTTTCTGGCAGATGCGGCCTGGCTGCGGCATGAGGTGTGCCATGTGCGGCAGTTCCGCAGTTATGGCTTCTGGCGCTTTCTGTGGCTGTACCTGCTGGAATACCGGCGCTGCGGCTATTATAATAACCGGTTTGAGGTGGAGGCCCGGCTGGCGGAAAAAGACGAGGGGATGTTAATCGGGGTGGAGATTGTGTAGTTGGATAGGTACTTCATCTGATGGGACTATACGAAGTAAAAGCGTATGCTGAATACGGAAATCGAGCCCCGGCCACGGTATTGCAATGATCAGCAGGCACTTACTATAGGTAAGCCGGAAGCCATGCCGCAGGCTGCTAACCGCGCACAGCAGACTGTTAAAACGTGGTTAAAGTCTGTTCAAATAGCACATAATTTTATTTCCTGCTGGATTAATTTTCCTTATTTTTACGTTAAAGGAACGGTTCTTATGGTAAAAAAGGTAACAGAAGGTATCACGATCAGTGTGGAGACATTCTACCAACCTGATTATTCCAACCCTGTTGGAAGTGAATACATGTTTGCCTACAGGATCACCATTGAGAACAATAATACCTTCCCCATCAAGCTCCTGCGCCGTCACTGGTACATCATTGATTCCAACGGTACCCACCGCGAGGTAGAAGGAGAGGGCGTAGTAGGCGTGCAGCCTTTACTGGCCCCTTCAGAAAGCTACCAGTATGTATCCGGCTCCAACCTTCGCACAGAGATCGGCAAAATGTATGGAACTTATCAAATGGAAAATCAGCTCAACAAAAAACTGTTTGAGGTGAAGATCCCTGAGTTCCAGATGGTAGTGCCGTTTAAGCTCAATTAATTACGAATTATTCAATTACGAATTACGAATGGTGCTGTTCGTTAGGAACTTTATTATGTTATAAGATTAGCCCTATAGTGTTGACCTGCACGGGGTTTCCGCAATCCTGCCTTGAATATCCAATCAACTTTAATAGTATATAAGATCTTTGTGAGGTGACTACTTCACGCTGTACACAATTCGTAATTGAATAATTCGTAATTGGAAATTACCTTGGTCTGTACTTCGATTCGCTGAATATTCCCATCAGGTCTTTATTCCCCATTAATTGCTGTAAGGTTACTTCAGGATGCCTTTCCATGTATTTATGAATGATCTGCCTTCCCACAAAGTAGCCGATACGGCCGGGGGAGCCTTCCGGCATGCCTTGCGTGGCGGGGCCGTCGCCCATAAAATGCATTGCTTCCTGCCAGTCGGTTTTATATAGCAGCTCGTTCTGGATAAAGTACTGCCAGATCATTTGCTCATTATCATTACACCAGTCCAGCTGTTGTTTCGTGTAGCCTATGCGTATAGTATCCGGCGTTTCCGGCAATACCTGTTCCAGGAAGTACTGTTGTTTGCCGGCTGCTACCAATTGCTCCACCAGCTTGGCATTGGCGCCGGCCTGCGGAAACATGTTCTGCGCAATGGCCTGCATGCTGTTGGTGGTAATATATTCCTTGGAAAAGCGGCGTACCATGTACACGGGGTAATCAGGCAGGTTGGCGTAGATCGGGAAATCGTTGCCCATATACATATCCAAACCCACGCCCAGCAAAGTGTCTACTGTTACGGCGCCATAATTGCCAATAGCGGAAATAAAGGTAACTACCCTGGGTACCTTAAATTGCGGAAAGTAATATTTCATGTACCGGAAGCCCTGGGCCAGGTCCTGCTCCAGCCAGTGCAGGTCGGGGAATTTTGTTTGCACGGCCTGCTGCAGGTAACGGAAATCCTTATTGGTAAGCAACAGGTGCATTTGCTGCGGAATATGGCGGCTGCTGTCTGCAAAGGCACCAAACTCCATAATATGCTGTACGTAGGCAGGGAGGAACAGCGGGTAGCGGCTGTACAGCTGCTGCAGGCCGGGCGCTACCTGGTTCGTGTCTATTTTCACCAGGTCCTCATCAAACCGGGCAATACTAACGGTTACCGGTATATGGCTTACATCCGGCGCCTTTTTGCGGGAGGAGCAGGCGGAGAGCACTACCAGCAGCAACAGGGCCGGCCCGTATAAACACGAAGTTTTATTAATGTACCTTTGCATCGGTTTAAATTACGATTTTAGATTTACGATTTTAGATTTGCCCGGCGCTATGCCCTTAATCTAAAACCATAAATCTATGATCTAAAATCGAAATATTATATGAAGCACAGCGTTTGGATCGTGTTATTATTGGTGATGGGCCTCAACAGCCAGGCACAGCGCAGATTTTCCATGGAAAGGGTACGGCTGGGTTTTAAGCTGGACCCCGTTATATCCGTACTAAAACCGCAGGATGCGGGCGCCAACCGTACCAGCAGCCGCCTGGGGCTAAGCTATGGGCTGATGGTGGATTTTTTACTGAATGATGAAGGAAATTATGCTTTTGCTACCGGCCTGCAGATCAGCATGGGCGGCAGCACCCTTAAATACGATGCAGGCAAGGGCCTGGAACGTTTTAGCGCCAACCCTGCAGAATACACGATGAAATTGCAGCATATTGAAATACCGGCTACCATTAAGCTGAAAACCACTGCCTACAACGGGATTGGTTTCTGGGGGCAGTTCGGCACCTACCTGGGTTTTCCTATCCGGGGCCGGGCTGATGTGATAAGCCTGGATCAGCGCTACGAAAAAGAGAATGTGCTGGGCTCCCTGACGCCTATTAATGCCGGCATGTTATTGGGAGCAGGTATTGAATACCCGCTGGGCGAGCGGCTGGCTGCTGTGGTTGGGCTTACCTTCCAGAACGGGTTTGTAGATGTAACACGTAATAGCAAGTGGGATGATGGTAAGGTGAATATGAACAGCTTTGCATTACGCTTAGGCATGTATTTTTAATTTTGATGTTAGATCGTAAATCAAGTTTATGAAGATTGTAATGGCACAGCAGAATTATCACATCGGTAATTTTGAGCTGAATACGGAAAAGATCATTAGCGGAATAAAGGATGCTATTGCCCAGGAAGCAGACCTGGTGGTGTTTTCAGAGCTATGCGTATGTGGATACCCGCCGCGTGATTTTTTGGAGTTTGAAGATTTTATTAACAAGTGTTACGCTGCTATAGATACTATTAAAGCCTACACCGACCGTATAGCCGTTATAGTGGGGGCGCCCTGCCGTAATCCACAGCGGGATGGAAAGGACCTGTTTAATGCGGCCTGGTTCCTGCATGAAAAGGAAGTAAAGCAGGTGGTGCATAAAACGCTGCTGCCTACCTACGATGTGTTTGATGAGTACCGTTATTTTGAGCCGGCCTATGAGTGGAATGTAATTTCCTTTAAAGGTAAAAAGCTGGCAGTTACTGTTTGTGAAGATATCTGGAACCTGGGCGATAACCCGCTGTACCGCATTTGCCCCATGGACCAGCTCATACTGCAGCAGCCGGATGTAATGATCAATATTTCTGCAAGTCCTTTTGATTATGATCATGACCAGGACCGTAAAGAAATTATCCGCGCAAATGTGCTGAAATATAAGCTGCCCATGCTGTATAGCTGTACTGTGGGATCGCAAACGGAGATTGTGTTTGACGGTGGCTCCCTGGTGTTTGATGCGCAGGGGAATATTGTAAAAGAGCTGCCTTATTTCCGGGAAGCCAGCTACACACTGGAGCTGGATGAGCTGCTGCAATCTAACAAGCCGGCACCGGTAGTGGAGCACACGCCGGTTAAAGAATTGGTTTTTGATTATAACATAGACCGTATTTACCAGGCGCTGGTGCTGGGCATCCGCGATTATTTTGGCAAGATGGGTTTTACCAAAGCCATCCTGGGATCATCCGGCGGTATAGACAGCGCCGTTACCCTTGCGATTGCCTGTGAAGCGCTGGGCAAGGATAATGTAAGGGCTATTTTGCTGCCATCGCCCTACTCTACAGAACATTCGGTGGATGATGCGGTGGCGCTGTCAAAGAATTTAGACAATCCGCATGATATCATCCGCATCAGCAATATTTATGAAAGCTTCTTAAGCACGCTGGAGCCGCATTTTAAAGGACTGCCCTTTAGTTTGGCGGAAGAAAATCTGCAGTCGCGCATAAGGGGTAATTTGCTGATGGCGCTCTCTAACAAGTTCGGATATATTTTATTGAACACTTCCAATAAAAGTGAGCTGAGCACCGGTTATGGTACCTTATACGGCGATATGGCCGGCGGCCTTTCTGTGCTGGGCGATGTGTACAAAATGCAGGTGTATGCGCTGGCGCGGTATATTAACCGTGAAAAAGAAATTATACCGGCTAACATCATTGACAAAGCCCCGTCGGCAGAGCTGCGGCCTAACCAGAAGGACAGTGACAGCCTGCCGGATTACAGCATCCTGGACCGCATCCTGTACCAGTACATTGAGCGGCGGCAGGGGCCCCGTGAGATCATCTCTCAAGGTTTTGATACTGCGCTGGTAGACCGTACGCTGAAACTGGTGAACACCAATGAATATAAGCGTAACCAGTTCTGCCCTATTATCCGCGTATCGTCCAAAGCTTTTGGTGTAGGCAGGAGAGTGCCGATCGTGGGGAAGTATTTGAGTTAGGTTTATTTATCTTTGACAAAATTTATACTGATATAAAATGTTACAGGTTCCGTTCATTCGTCAAAACAAAGAATTAGTATTAGAGCGGCTGGCCCTCAAACAGTTTAAGGAACTGAGTTTGGTAGAGGAGGTGCTGGCGCTGGATGATAAGCGTAAACAGTTAACCCTGGCCTATGATGAAACACAGGCCAAGATCAAAATAGCTTCGGACGAGATCGGAAAACTGATGAAGGGCGGACAGAAAGAAGAAGCGGAACAACGGAAAGCAACCGTAGCTGATCTGAAACAGCAGCAGCAACCGCTTACGGAGCAGCTGAACGAAACTGAAAAGCTGCTGCATGATACGCTGATCAAGCTGCCTAATTTACCAGCTGCCAGCGTGCCCCCCGGCAGAACGCCGGAAGAAAATGTGGAAGTACGTGCAGGCGGCACCAAACCGGCCCTGGCTGCAGATGCCCAGCCCCACTGGGACCTGGCAAAAAAATATGACCTCATTGATTTTGAGCTGGGCAACAAGATCACCGGCAGTGGTTTTCCTGTATATAAAAATAAAGGCGCCCGTTTGCAGCGCGCGCTGATCCAGTATTTCCTGGATTATAATATCAGCAAAGGATATATGGAATATATGCCCCCGTACCTGGTAAATGCCGATACCGCCTATGGTACAGGGCAGCTGCCGGATAAGGAAGGGCAAATGTATTTTGTGGGCGAAGACAAGCTGTACCTCATACCTACTGCTGAAGTACCGGTAACCAACGTTTACCGCGATGAAATTTTAAAGGATAGCGACCTGCCCATAAAAATGACGGCCTATACCCCCTGTTTCCGCCGGGAAGCCGGTTCTTATGGCAAGGACGTACGCGGTTTGAACCGGGTACACCAATTCGATAAAGTAGAAGTAGTGCAGCTGGTACATCCTGAAAAGTCATACGAAGTGCTGGAGGAAATGGTGGTGCATGTAGAGGGCCTTATACAGGCATTGCAGCTGCCATACCGGATCTTAAGGCTTTGTGGCGGCGATATGGGCTTTACTTCTGCCCTTACCTATGATTTTGAAGTGTACAGCGCCGCGCAGCAAAAGTGGCTGGAGGTAAGCTCTGTATCTAACTTTGAAGCTTACCAGGCTAACCGTATGAAAATACGTTTCAAAGACAGCGGCGGCAAACCACAGCTGGTGCATACGCTGAATGGCAGCTCCCTGGCGCTTCCGCGTATACTGGCCTGTTTGCTGGAAAATAACCAGGCTGCAGACGGTATTCACATTCCGCCGGTATTACAGCAATACTTTGGCGCAGAAAAGATCAGCTAACGTATAAGACTATACTAAGGAAGGCGGTGTGCCAAATGCTTTTTTAAAAGCAAAGGAAAAATGGGAGAGATCTTCAAAACCTACTTCCATATACACATCCGATGGTTTTTTACCTTTTTCTTTAATCAGGTAATAAGCTTCCTTTAACCGTTTCTGCTGCAGCCAGCGGTTGGGAGAGGTATGGAAGATCTTTTCAAAATCCCTTTTAAAAGTGGCCAGGCTTCTGCCTGTGAGATAGGCAAAACGTTTCATTTCCACATTAAAGTTAAAGTGTTTATTCATGTAGGCTTCCAGGTCTATTTTACCTGGCTCGCTGAAATCAAACAGCAGGTTTTTTAGCTGCGGGTTTATCCTCAGCAGGATGAGAATGGCTTCTTTGGCTTTGAGCATGGTGAGCATCTCTGTATTAGCAGCATCCGTATTCAGGTAGGGAGCAATAGATGCCATGTAGGTGCTGCTCAGCGCATCATGTGGCAGCTTAATAATGCCGGGGCCTTCGTAAGTGTTATCTGCTGTTATATTATACTCCACGCTGAAATTGCGTAAAGTATCCTGGTCAAAGAAAATGCTGATGGACTTAAACTCGCCGCCACTGGCCGGCGGGCGTTTCATTACCTTAATAAGCTGGTTCCTTTTAATAAGCAGGGTATCGCCTGCTTCACATACCATGGGCGTTCCGGAAGTGCGGAAAGTCATAGTGCCGGCCAGGATGTGCGTCATCACATGCTCTGCCACAAAGGATTCATTTTCGCGGGTCTGATGCGCGTAACAGGAATACATGATGCGGGAAGATGAAGCCATATTTTTACAATTGTACCTAAAGGTAAATATTTCCTGTTTGCCGCCCTTTGTTGTACGGCTCAAATAGAGTTTGTTAAAAAGCTCATTTTCTTTGCTCATCAGTACGCTTTTTTTTAATACTTTACAGGCATGCATCACTTTTTACCCAATGGGCAGGAGCTGTTGATACGGCCGGCCAAACCAGAAGATGCACCGGCGCTGCTGGACTGCTACCGTCAAACCACCAAGGAAACGGATTTCCTTTTGAACACACCTGCAGAAGCGCAGGCCATGACCCTGGCGTCGGAACGGAGCTTTATTCAATTTTTCGGGGATAACAGCCGGCACCTGCTGCTGCTGGCGGAAGTGGGCGGGCAGATCGTGGGATCTGTAACCGTAAAGCAATCCTCTTTCCACAAACAACGGCATTTGGGCGAATTTGGGATTGCCGTGCAGCATGCTTACTGGAACCTGGGCATAGGCCGCCGTTTAATGACGGCTATGATGCGCTGGGCCATTCAGCACCCGGAGATCACCATCATCCATTTTAATGTACTGGCCAATAATGAAAAGGCTATACAGCTCTACCGCAACTTTGATTTTACGGAATACGGGCGGCAGCCGCAGGCCATCTGGCAGCCGGATGGCACGTTTGTGGATCTGATCATGATGTGTAAAACGGTGAAATAAATGCAAACCTATACGGGTAAATATTACAATGCACAAACGGATAGCAGCGTGGATGCTGCTATTACATTAACAGCCAAACAAATTACCATTGAGATAAAAAATGCGCAGGGCGAGCCGCGGCAGATCCACTGGTTCTGGGACCAGGTAAAACATCCGTCTGCCAACACATTAGAGTACCCCGGTTATCCTTTGCAGCGCATTACGGTATCGTCCCTCACCTTTGCGGATGCTGTGGCTTTTAACCTGCAAAACAAAAAAGGCCCACGGTTCTTCGCCAACCGCGGACGCACCATTGTAGGCATTACTTTTTTGGTGGTAGTGGCCCTGATAGCGCTGGTATATTTCTGGTTCATTCCTTTTGTGGCGGTGCGTATTGCCAACAACATCCCGGTAAGCTATGAGGAAAAGCTGGGGCAAAGCAGCTATGATGCGCTGATGCAGCAATACCATGAGGATACGGCAGCTACACGGCTGGTAAATGAATTTTTTAACCGGCTGAACATCCATTCCAACTATGCCGTGCAGATCACTGTGGTGCAGCAAAAAGAAACCAATGCCTTTGCGCTGCCGGGCGGCCATATTATTGTGTATGACCAGCTGTTGAAACAAATGAAGCATTATGAGGAGCTGGCAGCCCTGCTTTCGCACGAATACTCGCATGTGGAGCTGAAACATACTACCAAAACCATCTTCCGCAGCATGGGCACTTATATGTTTATGTCGTTGATCTTTGGGGATATGAGCGGCGCCGGGGCTGTGGTAGTTGAAAATGCCAACAGCCTGAAAAGCCTGCAGTATTCGCGCCGCCTTGAAAAAGAAGCAGACCTGCACGGGCTGGAGCTGTTACAGGCCCGGCATATTGATGCGCGGGGTTTCCAGTGGCTGTTTAGCACATTAAAGCAGGAAAGCGGGCAGCAGCCCTCAGAATGGCTAAGCAGCCACCCCGACCTGGACAACCGCGTGCGATACATTAATGAACATGCCCTGCCGGAACGCGCGGTTACGGATAGCAGTTTGTATCGTATCTTTATAACCTTAAAACAGTGAGATGCAACGATATGACCGCCAGCTAAGGCTGGAAGGCTTTGGCGCAGAGAAGCAACAGTTGTTGGGAAAGGCCAGTGTGCTGGTAGTAGGGGCCGGTGGTTTGGGCGTACCGGTACTGCAATACCTAACGGCTATGGGTATAGGAAAACTGGGTATTGTGGAGCAGGATAATGTATCCATCACCAACCTGCAGCGGCAGGTGATATACACCACACAGGATGAAGGTAAGCCCAAGCTGGATGCCGCTGTTAAGCGCTTACAGCAGCTGAATCCTGAAGTAACCTTTGTACAACATCCTTCCTTTTTAACACCGGAGAATGCATTAGCCATCATAAGCCCGTATGATGTGGTAGTGGATTGCACGGACAATTTTGGTACCCGCTACCTGGTGAATGATGCCTGTGTAATACTGCAAAAACCGTTTATATACGGCGCTATTTACAAATATGAAGGGCAGGTGAGCGTGTTCAATTACAAAGGCAGCGCTACATACCGCTGCCTGTTCCCCGAAGCGCCGCAGGCCGGCGAAATGCTGAACTGCAGCGATATTGGCGTGCTGGGCGTGCTGCCCGGCATTATTGGCTGCTACCAGGCTAATGAAGCGGTGAAGGTGATCTGCGGTATTGGTGAGCCGCTTGCCAACCAGCTATTAACTATTGATACGCTGTATAATACCCATCATATTTTTGAAGTAAAACCTGTACCGGGCAATCATGATATCAGCACTTTGCAGGATGATTATGAGCAGGGCGTATGCGCTACCGGTACGGTGCAAAGCATGCAGGTGCAGGAGCTGCAGCAGTGGCTGGATGCCGGCACCCCACTGCAATTACTGGATGTGCGGGAGCCGGATGAATGGGAGATCTGTCATATTCCGCAGGCACAGCTTATTCCTATGCGCAGGGTGTTAAATTCATTGCCACAGCTGCAGCCGCAGGTACCGGTAGCAGTGCTTTGCCATCATGGCATGCGCAGCTTAATGGTGGCCAAACAGCTGGTGGAAGCCGGTTTTCAAACGGTGTATAACGTGGAAGGCGGGATACATGCGTGGGCGCAGGAGATAGATGAGGAGATGGGGGTTTATTAATGTGCATATATGCAGATGTGCATATGTGCAAATGGATTGGCGCGATTGTTTAAGTTGGATTAAATAATTTATATGCTGGTAGAGGAGTGCAAACTTCCATTATCTGCACATTTGCATATTTGCACATTTATATATTTATGAGCATAGAACTTTGCCTGTTATTTTTCCTGGTGGCTTTATTGTATGCCTCTGCGGGTTTTGGCGGCGGGTCCAGCTACCTGGCGCTGATGGCCTTGTGGGGCATAGATTTCCAGCTCATGAAATCTACTGCGTTGTTGTGCAACGTAGTGGTGGTGACAGGCGGAGTATATCATTTTTATAAGAGCGGGCACCTGCCTATGAAAAAGGCCTGGCAGCTAAGCCTGGCCAGTGTGCCCATGGCTTTTATAGGCAGCTATCTGCCGCTGAAACAGCAAACTTTCTTTTTACTCTTAGGCATTGCATTAACTGTTGCAGCACTGTTCATGTGCTACCGTTTGTTCCTGGAAAAAAGCTATGAGCCTGATCCGGACCGTCCGCAAAAGATCTATAAATACGGCATTATTGGTGGGTTCATTGGCCTGCTCTCCGGTATGACAGGTATTGGCGGCGGCATATACCTGGCGCCCATCCTGCGTTTGGGCCGCTACGATACGGCCAAGAACATTGCCGGCTTAAGCAGCTTTTTTATTTTGGTAAATTCCATCTCCGGCCTGTTAGGGCAGGTTGCTAAAAAGGAGATTGTGCTGGATACCCACTTCGCGTTACCGTTAATTTTGTCTGTAATTATTGGTGGGCAAATAGGCGCACGGTTTAGTGCCGCTATCCTGAAACCCCGGTGGGTAGAGGGTATTACGGCTGTGTTGATATTGTATGCAGGGGTGAGGATGTTAATACAGTAGGTGATTCATCCCCCAATCGTCGACATACTTGCCATCTTTTCATTCGCTTCTTCCGCTTCAAATCCATTTAAGAACCGGTGATGAATAGCATCCTGTATGCGCTGCAGCAGAAATTCATCCGGTGCGCCGCCGCGTATAAGATCCCGCACGTTAAGATCATCCTTTCCATACAGGCAGGTTTTTAAGCCGCCGGTGGGGGTAACACGGATGCGGTTGCAGCTGCCGCAGAAAGTGCGGCTGTAGGCAGGTATTACGCCAATATGGCCCTGGTGGCCGGTTATATGGTAATTAAGGGCGGTGGTATGCGGAGCATCAGGCAGTTTTTGTAGGGAGTAAGTAGTGCGTAAGGTATCCAGTATATGCTCAAAGTTCCATTTAATGCCGGAAAATGCTTTGCCATGGCCGTTAAAAGGCATTTCTTCAATGAAACGTACAGATACGGGATGGTCTTTGGTAAGCGCGGCAAAATCCAGCAGCTCATCGGTATTTACCCCATCCATTACCACAGTATTTATTTTTACGCTCATGTTGTGCGCCAGCAGGGCTTGCAGGGTATCCATCACAGCGTTGAACTCATCGCGGTAGGTAATACGTTTAAATTTATCGCGCTGCAGGGTATCCAGGCTCAGGTTTATGTGGCGGATGCCTAAGTCCAGCAGGGCGGGAATAAAAGAGCGGGTAAGCACGCCATTGGTGGTAATGGATACCCGGTCTATGCCGGGCATTTGTACCAGCTGTTCCAGCAGGTGCAGCAGGTCTTTCCGCAAAAAAGGCTCACCGCCGGTAATACGTACTTTGTTAACGCCCTGCCCGGACAGCAGCTGCATCAGGCGCAGGATCTCCTCGTACGACAGCAGCTCTTTTCTTTGCAGGAACTGCATATGTTCCGGCATACAATAGCTGCAGCGCAGGTTGCAACGGTCGGTAACAGCCAGCCTGACGTAATTAATTACCCGGTTATGTGTATCTGTAAGCATGCTTTTAACAATTGTGCGCCGCCAGTGGATTGTCAAAGGCCTGGCTGTCATCCTCATCACGGGTGGTAAGGCATTTAAAATCCTTTTCCACCACTATCTTTAATATGGAGCCGTCGGGATTGGCAATCTCCTGCTCAATGCCCACCTGCTCCGTTTGGATCCATTGCTGCACCTGGGCCAGTGGCAGGGAAAGGTGCACGGCCTGTGTTTCCAGCTTGATCTTAGCCTCCGGGTTGTCTTTGGCTTTTATACAAAAGTGCAGGGCCCCGGCGCCGATCCTGGTTTCCTCTTCTACCTTACCGGTTTGCTCCAGGGCGGCAATGTCCTGTTTATCCAGCCGGTACCGGATGCTGTTGCCCCTGATCCTTATCTTCATAAAATTCAATATTGGAACTATCCAAAATTAACACTTTATGCAGGGTATATTGTAGTTTTAAAGCAATAATTTGCAAGCAGGCCGGGATACTGTATTAAACAGGCGCCTGGCCATTGAAGTGAAAGGCATGAAAATTTTATTATTTGGTATAGCAAAGGATATTGCAGGCGCGCCGGTTATACATATAGATGCGCCGGTAGCAAAGGTAGCGGCGCTTAAAGAGCACCTGTACCAGCAGTACCCGCGGCTGCGGGAGCTGAGATCCTGCATGATAGCGGTGAACAAGGTGTATGCAACAGACGATGCCGCCCTGCAACCCGGTGATGAAATAGCGGTGATACCCCCTGTAAGCGGAGGATGATCTTAGATTGATGATATGAATGTATGGATTGATATAAAGGAGCATATCACAGTGCAGGAGGCCCTGGACTTTGTACAATCGCCGGATTCCGGCGGGGTAGCGGTGTTTGTGGGTAATGTGCGCAATGAAACCAAAGGGAAACCGGTACGACAGCTCTTTTTTGAATGTTATGCCCCCATGGCCCTGCTGGAGCTGGAAAAAATTGCGGAGCATACCAGGGCTGCCATGGGCATTAAAAAGATCGCCATTTTACATGTAAGCGGCAATAAGCTGCCGGGTGATACCGTGGTGGTTATCGCAGCTGCAGCGCCCCACCGGGCAGCGGCTTTTGAAGCCTGCCAGTATGCTATTGATACTTTAAAAGAAACCGTGCCTATCTGGAAAAAAGAATTTTTTGAAGATGGAGAGGTTTGGGTAGCGGCGCACCCTTAATGTGCAGATGTGCAAATATGCATATGTGCAGATGGATGGGCGTTATTTATTAATACAAGTGGGTACGCAAAATTTTTATCATTTGCACATCTGCATATTTGCACATTAGACAATCCTTTTTAACGCTTCCTCCATCTCCTCGGGAGTATTGGCATTAAACTGCTCTACAGCATAGGGATTTTCCAACACTTGTATATCTGTTTGTAACAAGGCTTTGCGGGGACATTGTTTTCCGTTGGCTACGCTTTGCTGCAATACTTGCAGGCCGCGGGGCTCCCAGATGGCGATCACCGGCTCCGGTAAATTATTCACGGGGCTGTTAAAGGCCGTAGCTGCTTTTTGCGGATCGCGCATGGCGGCAAGGTAATCCAGGCTTTGCCGGCTAATGAGGGGCAGATCGCAGGCCAGCACCAGCCAGGCTGTATCCGGGAAAGCGGCATATGCGCTGAGCAAACCGGCTGCCGGCCCGCCTATGCTAACGCTATCTGTGATCAGCGGCGCAGCGCCTGCAAAGATCTCCTGCTGATCGGGGCGGCAGGAAATATAGACTTCCGGCACTACCTTGCTTAATAAGCTATGCAGGTATAGCCACTGCGGCATACCATGATAAGCGATCCGGCTTTTATCCTGCTGCATGCGGGTGCTGTACCCGCCGCATAATATCAATCCTTTTAAATCAGCTGCCATAACATTTCGTTTTATTCCACTACTACATCCTGTTTACCACCTGTTTTACTGATCAACCTGGTTTGCCGGATGATCATCTCATGCGTAAAAGCCTTACACATATCATACACCGTGAGCGCCGCTACAGTGGCGCCGGTGAGCGCTTCCATCTCCACCCCTGTTTTGCCGGTGGTTTTAACGGTGCAGCGGATCACCGCTTCTTCACCCACCAGCTGAATATCCACGCTGCAGTTATCCAGCAGCAGGGTATGGCATAAAGGTATCAGCTCCGGCGTTCTTTTTGCACCCATAATACCTGCAATGATGGCGGTCTGGAACACAGCGCCCTTGCGGGTATTAATATCGCCGCCATTAAATTCCCTACGGATAATTTCCGGTAAATACACCCGGCTCTCGGCAATGGCTACACGAATAGTGCTGCTTTTGTCACTGATGTCTACCATGGCCGGCCTGTTTTGCTCATCCAGGTGCGAGAAGGAGGAAGTGCTTGATGTATTAGACATAAAAGAATAAATTTACAAAACGGCTAATTCTTCACCCAAAGTTACTACAATGCTGTTAGATGTATCTACTGCTTATGCAGCTGTTATGAATACAGTGCGCGATTTTGGTACAGAGCGGCTGTCTTTTACGGCAGCTACCGGCAGAATATTGCGGGAGCCGGTGCTGGCCGACAGGCCGTTCCCTCCCTTTGACCGCGCTACTATGGACGGTATTGCCATCAACTTTGCAGAAAGTTATGGCAAAGGCCAAACCATTTTTGGGGTTGAGGATATTCAGGCGGCCGGTGTGCCGCGTAAACAGCTGGGTAACATGGCCAACTGCCTGGAGGTAATGACCGGCGCCGTAATACCCGAGCTTACGGATACCGTGGTGCCGTATGAGCACCTGCAGGGATCGGAGCATGAAGGTTTTAAACGTTTTGCCATTACACAGCCGGTACAAAAAAATCAGAACATTCACTGGGAGGGTGCGGATGGCGCAGCCGGCAAAACCCTTATTGCACCCGGCGCCCGCATTACTCCGGCGGAAGCAGGCGTGCTGGCTACAGTAGGCAAATATGAAGTGAGTGTAGGCCGCCTGCCCCGTGTAGCAGTAATTGCTACGGGCGATGAGCTGGTAGAGGTAACCGCTACACCGGCGCCGCACCAGATCCGCATGTCGAACGTATACAGCCTGGCTGCTTCCCTTCAGGGGCTGGGCATTACAGCCACTATTCATCATGTGGTTGATCATAAACCGGCTATACAGCAATTATTTGAATCTCTGCGGAATGTGGATGTATGGATCTGCTCCGGCGCAGTATCGGCCGGTAAGTACGATCATTTGCCGGTGATTCTGGAAGAAATGGGTATGCAGCGCATTTTTCATAAAGTGGAGCAGCGCCCCGGCAAGCCTTTACTGTTCGGGCTTTTTAAGGATGGGCCGGTAGTGTTTGCATTGCCTGGCAATCCCGTTTCAGGATTTATGTGTTTTTACAGGTACGTGCAACCCTGGCTGCTGGCCGGTATGGGCCACCAGGTAGCCTCTGCTCCCTACGCGGTATTGGGGCAGGATGTGACGTTTAATAAACCGCTTACCTACTTTTTACCGGTACAGCTGCAACCGCAACCCTCTGGTGAATTAAAAGCCATTCCTCATAATTATAACAATTCCGGTGATCTGCCTGCTTTATTAACTGCAGATGCTTTTATGGAGCTGCCTGCTGCGCAGGATCATTTTAAGGCAGGGGAAAGTTTTCCCGTTTGGCGGTTCAGGTAATTGCCCTGACTATTCATTTTCAGGATCGTATCTTATTAAAGCAATATCATTTCATCAGCTCATAACTAAATACCTATAGCCCAAACCCGGTTATCAGAAAGCTTAACATTAGACCCATTAAACCCTGTTTAGAATTTATTGTCTTACCTGGAAACCTATTTTGCGTATGCCCCCGGTATCCGAAAAACTACAGCTACAACACCTGGCCTGGCGCGCCGGCTTTGGAGAGCCGCTGCCGGTTATTACAAAGTGGACGGATAAACGCCGTAAAGAGATCGTAAATAAAATACTGATCGGCAAAAAAGATACACTGGATGCTGTGGCTGTGATCAGCGAATCTGACCTGCCGGATTACCGGAAAGTAAAGGACATGAACGCAGAGCAGCGTAAGCAGGTGCAGCAAATGAACCGGCAGGGCGTAAAGGATCTTAACATTGCGTGGACGCATGCTATGATCAACAGCGAGCACCCACTGCGTGAAAAAATGGCGTTGTTCTGGCACGGGCATTTTGCATGCCGTACACAGAACGTGCTGTATAACCAGCAGCTGTTACAGGTAATAAGAGAAAATGCGCTGGGTAATTTTGGAGAGCTGTTAAGCGCGGTGTCTAAAACACCGGCTATGTTAAGCTTCCTGAATAATCAGCAGAACCGCAAACAACATCCCAACGAAAATTTTGCCCGCGAAGTAATGGAGCTTTTTACCATGGGCCGCGGTAACTATACAGAGAAGGATATTAAGGAAGCGGCCCGGGCCTTTACCGGCTGGGGCTTTGATGGCAGCGGACACTTTGTATTCCGGGAACGTATACACGACGATGGTGAAAAAGAGGTGCTGGGCAAACGCGGCAACTTTAACGGCGATGATATGCTGAAAATATTGCTGGATAACAAACAAACCGCGCATTACATCACTGCAAAGATCTACCGCTTTTTTGTAAATGAAACAACGGTAGATGATGCCAGAGTGACTATGCTAGCCAATAAGTTCTACCATTCCGGCTACGACATAAAATCCCTGATGCGGGAAATATTTATGGCCGACTGGTTTTATAATGAGCAGCATATTGGCAACCGCATAAAATCGCCGGTGGAGCTGCTGGTGGGCTTACGCCGCAGCATTCCCATGGAATTTGAGAAAGAAGAAGTGATGTTGTTGTTCCAGGGCATACTGGGACAGCAATTATTTTACCCGCCTAATGTAGCAGGCTGGCCGGGCGGGCGCAGCTGGATAGACAGCTCCAGCCTGATGTTCCGGCTGCGCATGCCGCAGGTGATCCTGTACTCGCAGGAGCTGAGAACAAAGCCAAAAGATATTACACCGGAAATGGGAGAAGGGCAGAACTACAAAATGACGCTGGAATTAAATGATTCCCTGCGCAAGCTGTATGCACGCCGTGTAAATGCAACCATTAACTGGGACGCCTATGTGCAGAACTATAAAGATATTCCGCGGGAACGCCTGGCCGATGAAATTGCCGGCGCCCTGCTGGTGAAGAACAGCGGCGCCAGCAAACCATTGCTGGATAAATATGCTGATAGCAGCACACGTGAAAATTACATTAAAACCGTGACCATCGATGTGATGAGCACACCGGAATACCAGCTTTGCTGATCTGAGATCATAAATAATTTAGCCCATGTTAATACTAAACAGGCGTCGTTTTTTACAGGTAGGTTCACTGGCTTCTGCCGCTACACTGATGCCAAAATTCCTGAAAGCATTTGAAAAGGGGCAGCTGGTGCCGCCCGGCAATAAGGTGCTGGTGGTGATACAGCTCTCCGGCGGTAATGATGGTTTAAATACGGTGATCCCTTACCGGAATGATATCTACTATAAAATGCGGCCGGCCCTGGGTATTAAACGGGAAGCCGCTTTGTCTTTAACGGACGACTGGGGCCTGCACCCTTCCTTTACCGGTTTAAAATCATTGTATGATGATGGCTCCATGGGCATCCTGAATAGCGTAGGCTATCCCAATCCCGACCGCAGCCATTTCCGCTCCATGGACATCTGGCATACCGGCAGTGAGTCAAAGGATTTCTGGAACACGGGCTGGATAGGCCGCTACCTGGATGCGCAATGCAAAGGTTGTGATAAGCCCACACAGGCGCTAGAAATTGATGATACACTGAGCCTGGCCATGAAAGGGGAAAGCGCAAAAGGCCTTGCCTTTACGGACCCTAACCGGCTATATAACACCAGCAACGGGAACTATTTCAAAGACCTGCTGAATGCACATAACACCCATGATGAGGAACATAACAATGTAGATTACCTGTACAAAACCATGGCGGAAACTATTTCATCCGCCACCTACATACAACAGCAGTTTAAAACCTATCAATCAAAGGAAAGCTACCCTAACACCGCTTTGGGCCGTGATATGAAAGTGATCTCAGAGCTGATCATGTCTGATATTAATACCAAAGTATATTATGTATCACACGGCAGCTTTGATACGCATGTAGGACAGCAAAAGCAGCAGGAAAAATTATTTCAGCAGCTGGATGAAGCTGTATCCGTATTTGTGCAGGACCTGAAAAAGAACAACCGCTTCCAGGATGTGATGGTAATGACCTTTTCCGAATTTGGCCGCCGCGTGGGGCAAAATGCCAGCGGAGGTACGGATCATGGTACGGCTAACAATATGTTCCTGATAGGCGGTGGCCTGCAAAAGAAAGGCATGTTAAATGAAGGCGCTGACCTTACCGACCTGCAGGATGGGGACCTGAAATATAAAGTGGATTTTAAAAGCGTGTATGCAACCCTGTTAAACAAATGGCTCTCTGCCGATGATAAGGCCATTCTGCAGCAGCAGTACGGCTACCTGGATTTTATATAAGCTGCTTATCGCGTTTATACTCGCTGGGCGTTTGCCCGGTAATGGTTTTGAAGATGCGGGAAAAATAAGAAAGCGTTTCAAACCCCGTAGCAGCGGCTATTTCAGCCAGTGACTGGTTTGTGTTTGCCAGCAGGAAACGGGCACGCTCTACCCGCGTAAGCTGTATGTATGTTAGCGGGCGCTCGCCGGTATTTTCATGGAACAATCTTGAAAAGTAATCCGGGTTTTGATTGGCCCGCTTAGCCAAATGCGCTACGGTTAAAGGTTTGTGCAGGTTGGTTTGAATATGGTTAATGGCATCGGAAATTTTTGAGTGGATAGCTTCTTCAGTGGCATGGAAACAATCCGGCGTTAAAAAGCGCGACAGCAGCTGCAGTATAATGCCCTGCGTTTCCACATACGCTGCAATGGGCACATAATTATTCAGCTCCCGGAAGCTTTGCAGCACGGGATATTTCTCATACACCTTTGGATCGTTGGACCGTTTTAGCCCCCGGTCAGGATGCAGCTCCAGTATACGTTTAAAATGCTGCAGGTCTGCAGCAGTAGCAGGCACCTTTAAGATGCGCCGGTTGGAGGAGAACAGCGAAGTGCCGTCCGTAGAATCTTCCATAATAGAAAGATAGTACTGGCTTAAATACTCCGCGCAATAATAGTTGCAGGTAGTAAAGCTGGGTACCATGTACAAAAAGCCCTTTTCCAGCGGGCAGGTGCTGCCCGGGTTGTACAGGATGCCACTGCCGCCATCGATCAGGTAAATACGGTAAAAAGTGCTGGTTACGTTCTTGTAATTCCAGTCTTTATTCAGTTGTACATAATCGACATTCAGCAGGGAAAAGGTTGCCTTTAGAACTGTCTTTTTCATAAGCTGGTGGGTGATCCTGTCTGAAATTAGGTACAAAAGTCGGGTTTGTGCAAAAAGCTGTGGTATTTGTGAAAATATTTCACGGCCAGGACCGCTAACTTTAGCTTACTGAGTTAAACGTTATGAGAGAACTGCGGTTTCCACGTCTATTATCCTTAATAATATTGGTCAGTGGCTTTTACGCCTGCTCACCGGACCTGCCGGATGATGTAGCTGCGGTGTATAAAGAGCTGCCGGCAAAGCTGGATTACAACCGGGATGTAAAACCGGTATTGTCTGATAAATGTTTTGCCTGCCATGGGCCGGACAAAGCCAAGCAGAAAGCGGGTTTGCGCCTGGACCTTGCAGATGCGGCGTATGCTGAGCTGCCGGAGAGCCCGGGCAAGGTGGCCATTGATCCCGGAAATTTAGAGAACAGTGAAATGTTCCACCGCATTATTTCCAATGATCCGGATTATATGATGCCTGAGCCTAACTCGCACCTGAAGCTAAGCACGCGGGATAAAGCCATTCTTATTAAGTGGATCAAAAACGGGGCGGTGTATAAACCGCACTGGGCCTTTGTAAAACCGGAAAAAGCGCCGGTACCTGAAGTGGAACATAAAGATTGGGTAGCGCATAATCCCATTGATAATTTTATACAAGAACGTTTACAACAAGAGAAACTGCAACCTTCCGGAGAAGCGGAAAAGGAAATGCTGCTGCGCCGTGTATCGCTGGACCTTACCGGCCTGCCGCCTGCGTTGCAGGAAATAGATGATTTCTTAAAAGATACCTCGCCCAACGCGTATGAAAAACAGGTAGACCGTTTGCTGGCCTCCCCGCACTATGGTGAAAAGATGGCGGTGGACTGGCTGGATGTAGCCCGCTTTGCAGATTCGCATGGGTATACCGTGGATAGGTTAAGGGATATGTCGCCCTACCGCGACTGGGTGATCAGCGCATTCAATAAGAACCTGCACTACGATACATTTATTCAATGGCAGCTGGCCGGCGACCTGATGCCGCATCCTACCAAAGAAATGCTGATTGCTACTGCCTTTAACCGCAACCATCCGCAGAATATGGAAGGCGGTATAATTGAGGAAGAGTTCCAGGCAGAATATGTAGTGGACCGTACCAATACCTTTGGACAGGCTTTCCTGGCGGTTTCTGTAGGCTGCGCCAAATGCCATGATCATAAATTTGACCCGGTATCACAGAAGAATTATTATGAGCTGTTCAGCTTTTTTAACAATGTAAAAGAGGCCGGGCAAATTTCTTATGATGATGCGTTGCCTACCCCTACGCTGATGCTGCCAGGTAAGGAAAAGGAGCAGGTGTTACAGTTCTTACAAAAGAACATCGCCCAACAGGAGCAGCAATTAACACAGGAAAAAAATAATGCGCAGCCTGCGTTTGAAAAATGGCTGGCAAAAGATGGATATAAAAAACTGCTGCATGAAAAGGTACCGCAGGCTGGCCTGCAGGGTGAATATACTTTGGATAATGCCTCCTTTAAAAACGGGGTGAATGCAAAGCAGGCCGGCGCCATGAAACGGGAAACCGGCCAGGTGGGCGATGCGCCGGTATTTGAGCAGCACGGTAATGGGAAAGCCATTGTATTAAACGGTGATACTTACCTGGACCTTGGGCCCAACGGCGTGTTCCGCAGATCAGAGCCTTTTAGTATAGGCGTTTGGGTGAATATACCCAAAAACCTGAAGGAAGGTGTTATTTTTCATAAAAGCATGGCGGAGCGCCTGTTTAACTTTCGCGGTTATCATTTATACCTGCGGGATAATAAGCTGGAAATAAACATGGCGCACACCGCGCCTTCCAATGCCATTACAAGGGTATCCAAAACCATCGTTCCAAAAGATCGGTGGATCCAGCTTACGCTTACCTACGATGGATCTTCCAAAGCAAACGGCTTTAAGCTATACCTGGATGGTAATGAAATGGCCATGGAAACCACCATGGATCAGCTGACCAAAGACATTTTATTTAAAGGCAACGGTAAGCAGCCGGGATTGCAGATCGGCGGCTGGTGGCGCGGTTTAGGTTTTAAAAATGGTAAGGTAGATGAGGTGCTGGTGTATAACCGGGTGTTAACGCCTTATGAAATAAAAGTAGTGGCGCAAAAAGCTGACTGGAAGGATGTGGCAGACAAATCCTATACACAATTGGCTGCTACGCAGCTGGATGCATTGCGGGCATATTATCTTTCCGCCGTATACCCTGCTACCATTAAAGCTGCGCAGGCGCTGCAGCAAATGCGCAGCACCCTGGCCGATTCTACGGAGGATGTACCGGAGCTGATGGTAATGCAGGAAATGCCTAAACCCAAACAGGCGCATATTTTATTAAGAGGCAACTATGATATGCCGGGCGATAAAGTATATCCCAACACACCGGCCGCTATACTACCCTTTGCAAAGAATTTGCCCAAGAACCGCTATGGGTTGGCGCAATGGCTTACCGATGCCAGCAACCCGCTTACAGCAAGGGTAGAAGTGAACCGTTTATGGCAAAACTTTTTTGGCACCGGCATAGTGAAAACAACAGATGATTTTGGCAACCAGGGCGAGATGCCCAGCCACCCGGAGCTGCTGGACTGGCTGGCCATTACTTTCCGTGAATCAGGCTGGGATATTAAAAAGCTTAATAAGCTCATTGTAATGTCGGCCACCTACCGGCAGGATTCCCGTGTGAGCAAAGAAGTACGTGATAAAGACCCGGAGAACCGCTTGCTGTCGCATGGGCCGGCCTACCGGATGTCGGCAGAAATGATCCGCGACAATGCGCTGCTGGCAAGTGGCCTGCTGAACACGGCCATCGGCGGCAAAAGCGTAAAACCTTACCAGCCGCCGGGTTTATGGGAAATTAACAATACTACCTATACGCCGGATACCGGAACAGCCGTATACCGCAGAAGCCTGTACGTAGTTATAAAACGTTCGGTACCTAATCCCACACTGGCTACGTTTGATGCTACCTCACGCAGCTACTGCGTATCCAGGCGGCAGCCTACCAACACGCCGCTGCAGGCATTGGTAACGCTGAACGATCCTACATTTATTGAAGCCTCCACAGTATTAGGCGCACAAATGTATACTGCAGGCAATGACCGCAAAGCAATTATTGATACTTACCGAAAGCTTACCGGCCGCCAGCCGCAGCCGCAGGAAGTGGAGCTGTTAACGGCATTAAGAGCAACGGAGCAGCAAAAATTCAGCACCCATCCTGAAAAAGCAAAAGGCTGGCTGCACAGCGGGCAATATGTAGTAGATAAAAAGCTGGATACTGCCTGGGTGGCTGCCAATGCGGTAGTAGCCAATACGATTTTAAATTCGGATGCATCGCTTACAAAAAGATAAAATGTTATGTCACACCATCACCACGACATATTTAAACTGCGCACACCGGACTTTGAACAGCTGAATAAAAAGCTGGACCGGCGCACTTTTTTAACCAAAACCTCCCTGGGCCTGGGTGCATTGGCCATGGGATCATTACTGGGAAAAGAGCTGTTCGGCAGTACGCCCAAAGCCGCTGCAGGCGCCGGCGGGCTGGAAGCGGATATACTAAAGGCCCTGCCGCATTTTGCCCCTAAAGCCAAACGTGTAGTGTACCTGTTTATGAGCGGCGGCCCTTCGCAGTTTGAAACATTTGATTACAAACCGGGCCTGGAAAAACTGATGGGGCAAAACCTGCCGGCTTCCGTACGCCAGGGCCAGCGTCTCACGGGTATGAGCGCCAACCAGAGCGCTTTGCCTATAGCGCCCTCTATCTTTAAATTCAACCAGCACGGGGAAACCCGCACCTGGGTAAGCGAGCTGCTGCCGCATACTGCCGCCGTGGTAGATGACCTGTGTATTGTAAGATCACTTTATTCAGAAGCCATCAATCATGATCCGGCCATTACTTTTTTCCAGACCGGTAACCAGCTGCCGGGGCGGCCTTCCATCGGTTCCTGGGTAAGCTATGGATTAGGATCAGACAATAATAATCTGCCCACTTTTATTGTGCTGGTATCTAAGAATGGGCAAAAAGATCAGCCTTTGTATGCACGTTTGTGGGGCAATGGCTTTCTGCCATCCAAACACCAGGGCGTACAGTTCCGCGCCGGTAAAGACCCGGTGCTATATCTGAATGATCCTGAGGGGTATGATGGTAAAGACCGTAAGGAAATGCTGGAATACCTTACTAAGCTGAACCAGCTGCAGAACAGCGCTTATGGCGATCCGGAAGTAGAGGCCCGCATATCGCAATATGAAATGGCCTACCGCATGCAAACTGCGGTGCCGGAAGTAATGGATATGAAAGATGAGCCGGACGAGATATTTGATATGTATGGCCCTGATAGCCGCGACCCTGGCACCTATGCGGCCAACTGCATTTTAGCGCGCAAGCTGCTGGAAAAAGATGTGAAGTTTGTGCAGCTGTATCACCAGGGCTGGGACCAGCATGGCAATTTGCCCACTGCTATTACCACACAATGTAAAGCTACCGACCAGGCAACAGCTGCATTGATTAAAGACCTGAAAAGAAGGGGCCTGCTGGAAGATACGCTGGTGGTATGGGGCGGCGAATTTGGCCGTACGGTATATTCACAGGGTAAGCTTATGGCTACTGATTATGGCCGCGATCATCACCCGCGCTGCTTTACCATGTGGATGGCCGGCGCAGGCGTAAAGGCGGGCCTGAGCTACGGAGAAACAGATGACTTCAGCTATAATATTGTTAAAGACCCGGTGCACGTGCATGACTTCCAGGCAACTTTGTTGTACCTTATGGGGATTGATCATGAACGGCTGACCTACAAATTCCAGGGCCGGCGTTTCCGTTTAACGGATGTAGAGGGAAAGATTGTAAAAGGCATATTATCTTAGTGCAGGAAAGATTAACAATATCGTCATCATAAAAAAAAGCTGCTAATTCCACATGACTTCAAGAAGAAATTTTATCCGCAACACAGCAATGGTATCCGCACTGGCCGCTACCAAACCGGTACATGGGTTTAACATCCTGCATAAGGACAAAGCACCGGATGAAACCATTGTAGGCCACGGACAATATACCTACAAGGTAGATAAGAACTGGGCGAAGATCAGCGTGAACAACACACCGCTGATGAATTGCCATGAAATGGTGCAGGACAGCAAAGGACGCCTGATCATGCTGGGCGATAGTACGCATAACAATGTGCTGATCTTTGATAAATCCGGCAAGCTGCTGGATTACTGGGGCCACGGATTTCCGGGCGGGCATGGTCTTACGCTTTCACAGGAAGGCGGCGAAGACTTTTTGCTGATCACAGATTGCGGCTGGTACCAGGACCGGGACGGATCCAATAAAGGACAGGCCGGGCAGGTGGTAAAAACAGACCTCACCGGGCGCTTAATATTTTCCATTGGCCACCCGCGCACCATTGGTGTTTATAAGGATGATGAGATGTTTAAGCCCACTGAAACAGCCGTAGCGCCTAATGGTGATATTTATGTGGCAGATGGTTACGGCTCTGACTACATTATTCAATACAACAGCAAAGGCCAGTACATCCGGCACTTTGGCGGCCATCACAATGCCAACAAAGCGCATAACCTGGTAAATGCGCATGGTGTATCTGTGGACCTGCGGGATAAGAATAATCCAACACTCGTTTGCACATCACGTGAAGAGAATTGTTTTAAGATATTTACGCTGGATGGTAAGTTCATTAAACAGGTAGATATGCCGGGCATGTATGTGTGCCGTGCAGTGATGAATGAAAAGGAATTATATGCCGGCGTATGCTGGTCAAAAGATGCAAAAACAGGCGAACGTTTTAATAACTCCGGCTTCCTGACCATACTGAATGCGGATAACAAAGTAGTATCCAACCCGGGTGGTACTGCGCCGGTGTATAAGAATGGTGTATTACAGCAAAGCTTTCAGGCGCCAACGCCGGTTTTCAATCACGGTCATGATGTATGTGTGGATGATGAAAAGAACCTGTACCTGTGCCAGTGGAATGCCAACCACACACCACCCGTTAAATTAACACGCGTTTAATGTTATTGAATATTTTCACTTTTGCAGGCAGGCTGCACCCGCTGATCGTGCACCTGCCCATTGGTTTTCTGCTGCTGGCGGTGCTGTTTGATCTGTTGGGTTATACCAAAAAATATGCGTACCTGCGCAGTGCTGTACCGCTTACACTGCTGGCGGGTTTTGTAATGGCGGTGCTGGCCTGCGTGTTTGGTTATATGCTTTCTTTAAGCGGAGATTATGACCGTACTACCTTAAGCCATCATAAGCTGGCAGGCATTGGCCTGGCAGTGATTGCCGGCCTGCTGTTCCTACTCACTACCCAGCGTTTTAAAGCTGTATACACGGTAACGCCTATACTCTTTTCAACATTGCTGGCAGGCTTGTTTGGTTTAATGGGATATGCAGGCCACCAAGGCGGCAACCTTACGCATGGCAGCGATTACCTGACCATGGCGGTATTAACCTGCCGGGAAAGGCCCAAACCCACCAGCGTGGAGCAGGCCATGATCTATGAAGATGTGGTGCAGCCCATGCTGATAAAGAAATGCGGGCAATGCCACCAGCCCGGTAAGTTAAAGGGCAACCTCTCCGTACAGAACTTAAAAAGCCTGCTGAAAGGCGGTAAGAACGGCCCTGCAATAGTAGCCGGCAAACCGGATGAAAGTGAATTGTATAAACGTATTACCATGGACCCCGCCCATGAAAAATTTATGCCGGCAGATGGTAAGCCGCCGCTGGCAAAAAAAGAGGTGGAGATCATTCACTGGTGGATAGAAAAAGCCATGGCTGCAGAAGGTGTGCCAATAGCGGCATTAAAAGATAATGCAACCATAAAACCGAAGATAGCAGCCTGGCTGGGCTTAGATGGCGCCGCTGCACCGGAGGAAGAAAATGTAGCCGGCATTGAACAGCACATTAACCCCGAGATACCTGTTGCGGTAGATCCCGGACTGATAGAGAACCTGCGCCGTAAGGGACTGATGGTGCGTATTATGTTACAGCACCCTGCTATGCTGGATGTAACACTGCCCGCAGGCTCCGGCAAAAGCATTGCTGATATAAAATATGACCTGGCAAAAGTGGGAAAGAACATTATTTGGCTGAACCTTTCTGATAACAATTTTTCCGATACAGACCTGGCTTTCCTGGGCCAGCTTACGAACCTGGAAAAGCTGCGTTTGGAGAAGAACCCCATTGCTGATGGCATCAGCGATCATTTAGCCGCCTTAAAACACCTGGAAGCAGTGAACCTGAATGAAACCAGGATCAGCGCCGTGTGTGTGAACAAGCTGGAAAAAACGCAGGGCGTTAAAAGAGTGTATAGCTGGAAAACAGCAGCGCCGCAAGCTGCGGATTAAAACAGATCAAATTGAATTTACCTGCACAGAAACAAAAGTTATTAGCGGATATAACCAGTGACCTGGCAAAGATCAGTGAAGTGGTTGCCGTTGTTTTAGGCGGATCATATGCAGCAGGTACTGCCACTGACACATCCGACCTAGACATTGGTATTTATTACGCTGCAGAACAGCCATTCCATATCGACGACATAAGAGCAGTTGCGCTGAAATATGCAGCAAGCGATCCTACCGTCACCGGTTTCTACGAATGGGGGCCCTGGGTGAATGGTGGCGCCTGGATAACAACCCCGCATGGTAAGGTGGACTTTCTTTATCGTAACCTTGAACAGGTAAGTAATACAATTGAAAAGGCAAAGAACGGAGAATGGGAAAACCACTTTGAACAACAACCGCCGTACGGTTTTTCGTCCGTTATTTACCTGGCCGAAACTGAGATCTGTATTCCGCTGTATGATCCACATAAAACTATTGAAAAGCTAAAGCACGGGGTATTGGAATATCCGCCCAAGCTCAGGGAAGCTATTATAAAACAATCTTTGTGGTCGGCAGAGTTTACGATCATACACGCTGAAAGCTTTTTGGAAAAAAAGGATGTTTACAATACAATAGGATGTTTTACAAGAGCAGTAAAAAGTATAGTAACAGCGCTGTTTGCGATCAATATGTACTATCCTATTGGCGATAAAAGAGCCATTGAAAGATTGGAGAAAGCAGCTAAGAAGCCGGCTAACCTGAAGCAAAGGATAGAAATGATCTTATGTGCAGATAAAGAAACCATATCAATGAATATTGAACATTTAAAAGCGCTGCACCAGGAAGCAGTAAAACTGGCAGATGGTATGTATAAGCCCTTGTATCAGCTATAAAAAAAAGCGGCTGCGTCATCGCTGACACAGCCGCTTTATGTTGAATATATACGCGTGTAGGGAAAATCTATAGCTCTACTTTCTGCTGCTGTTTGGCAATGCGGTAAAGGATCCATCCCATCAGGGCAAAGAACGCAACTGCCAGCACATAGTAACCGCCCTGGCCCAAAGCATGGGTCATACCCTCTTCCAGGTTCAGGCTGGCCATTAAGGGGCCGGTAGCATTCATGCCGGATAATACTGCGATCAATACACCCGCTACAGCGCCACCTGCTACCAGGCCGGTAGCAAACAGGTTGCCTTTGCCTAATTCCTCTTCTTCCGCAGACACCTGGATGTTCTTCTTTTTCTTCTGATGATCTACTACGCCACGGATAGCGCTACCCAGGAAAATGGGCAGGGTAGTGGACAAGGGCAGGTACGCACCAATTGCAAAAGACAGTGATTTAATACCGCACAATTCCATGGTAATAGCCAGGAACACGCCTACCACCACATACTGCCAATCCAGGCTGGACGACTGGATGCCTTTGATCAGTGTAGCCATGAGCGTACTTTGCGGCGCCGGGAAGTAAAGGCTGCCAATCGCATGCGCATCAGGCGCCATACCTTTGGCGATCATATCTGTTGTAGGCTTGTCCAGGAATTTTATTGTTAACCCAATAATGATAGAGGAAACAATGGCGCCAATAAACAACGCTATCTGCTGGTATTTAGGTGTAGCGCCTACAATGTAACCGGATTTCAGATCCTGCGAAGTACCGCCGGCATTAGCTGCTGCAATACAGATCATACCGCCTACCACCAGCGCCATAGGCTCATACGCCTTACCGCTCCAGCCGATGGCAATAAACACCAGGCAGGTAGCCATGAGCGTGGCAATGGTCATACCGGAAATAGGATTGTTGGAGGTACCGATCAAACCCACAATGCGGCTGGACACTGTTACGAAGAACGCGCCAAAGATCACTACCAGTAAGCCTATCAGCAATTTCTGGCCAACGGAATTACCCGGCAGCTGCGGCAGAAAAGCCATTAATAATACCAGCAGTATGCTGCCAATGGCCACTATTTTAATATTAAGATCCCTTTCCGTACGGGGTACATCCTTTGTGTTTGCTTCCACGCCGTCGCGGCTAAGAGAGCTGATGCTGCCTTTAAAAGACGAAACAATAGTGGGAATGGTTTTGATAAGCGTAATGAAACCACCGGCAGCCACGGTACCTGCAGCTATTTGCCGTACATAGGCATAATAAATAGCGGAGGAGTAGTTGGCAAAAGTATGGGTGGCAGGGTCCCAGCCTCCTTGTCCGCCCGGTGTGGTAAGGCTGGCCAGGTAGCCCAGCTTCACCAGCTGGGTAGCGATAGCATCTGCCGGTACCAGGGTAGCCAGTAAGGGAATAATGGCCAGCCAGGCCAGTACGCCGCCGCCTACCAGTACGCCGCCAATGCGCGGGCCTATGATATAGCCTATACCCAGGTATTCCGGTGTTATATCCGCACTTACACGGGCAGAAGGCAGGAACCGGTTCACCTGTTTGGTCATGTAAAAAGGCGTTTCCGCAATAACGTGCAGGATCTTTTGTAGAATGGCATACACGAAAGCAAAGCCCAACCCGTAAAAAGCTGTTTTAGCAAATTCACCGCCTTTCTCACCGGCTATCAGCACATCGCCACAGGCCGTACCTTCCGGGTAGGGCAGGGTGCCATGTTCTTTTACAATGAGGGAGCGCCGTAAGGGGATCATCATGAGCGTACCCAGGATACCTCCAAAAATAGCCAGGATGAAAATGGTGATGTAATCAAAGTAATTGGCGCTGCTGGGGAGCGACAGGAACAGGAATCCCGGCAGGGTAAAAGCCACACCGCCCGCAATGGTTTCACCGGCAGACCCCGTGGTTTGAATAATGTTATTTTCCAGGATGGTGGTCTTAAAAAATTTCCGGCCCAGGGTAATGGCAATTACCGCTATCGGGATGGATGCCGTAACGGTTAAACCTGCTTTGAGCGCAAGGTACACCGTAGCGGCGCCGAAAATAATACCAAAAATACAGCCCAGTACAATGGACTTGACTGTGAGCTCCTTCATCTTTACGTCAGGAGCAACAAAGGGTTTAAAGTTAGTATCTGCCATGATTTATTGATGGTGTATGTTTTTATAATGTGCAAATATGCAAATGTGCAGGTGTGCAAATGGTGCTGTGCAGATATACAAGCATGCTTTTCATCTGCACATTTGCATATCTGCACATTGACTCATTTACCTCACTCCATTCATCCATTTCTTTAACAGGCCGGAGAGCAGGAATAGCAGAATGGCCGCTACCCCGGGCAGTATGGCAAAGAGCATGAAGAACTCGTACAGGTTATGAATGGTAAAACCGGCAAATTGCGGGTAAGCTGATGGCAGCTTCAAGGTTAAAAGCTGTTCTTTCAACTGGCTGGTAACGGCAACAGTACCGTTCAGGATGCCCTGCAGGTCAATATTGTTCTTGGCTGCTATCTCAAATTTTTCGCCGGTAGGTGGTAACAGGGTGCCCAAAGTGCCGGCCAGCGCATAACCGGAGGCATTGGATAAAAAGAATACGCCCATGAGCAGGGAGGTAAAGCGGTGCGGCGCCAGCTTGGATACCAGTGAAAGCCCGATGGGCGATACACTCAGCTCGCCCACGGTGTGGAAGGTGTATAGCACGATGAGCCAGATCACACCCATTTTTTCATTACCCAGGTTCTTAACCTGCATGGCAATAACATAATACCCTACTGCCAGCAGGAAAAGGCCCATGGCCTGTTTTACCGGGGCTACGGGATCCATTTTAACCTTTTGCAGCTTTAGCCACAGCCAGCTGAAAGGCAGGGCCAGTATAATTAAGGTAAGGGATTGTGCATTTTGTATGAGGCTGGGCGGCATGTTCCAGCCAAAAAGGTGACGGTCTGTTTGCTGATCGGCCACAAAGGTGAGGGAGGAGCCGGCCTGTTCAAAACAAGCCCAGAAGAAGATCACGAAGAACGATACGATGTATATAACAATGATGCGCTGCCTTTCTACACCGTTAAGGGATTTATCGCTCAGTATTAATCCTGCCAGGGCTATACCGGTGCTGTAAATAAAAGCATACAGCACGTTTACGCCTACCAGCCAGTGAAAAGCAGACACCAGCACCAGCAACGCTATTACGGTAATAATAACGGCCTGGGTGCTGAACTGCGCCTGGGCAGCCTCGCCCTCCATTTCGTGCTGCTTTTTAGGTTTGGTACCTACTGGCTTGCCTTCGGGGCTTACTACATATTTATCTTTCAGGAAGTAGAACATAATGGTGCCCACCAGCATGGCGATGCTGGCAGCCAGGAAACCCCATTTAAAAGCAGTTACATCGCGGGTGCCGTCAGCATGTTTAATATCGCCCAGTATGGGGCAAATGGTAATACCCAGCAAAGCGCCCAGGTTAATACCCATATAAAAAATGGTGAAGGCAGAATCCAGGCGGTTATCATTTTTAGGGTACAGCTGGCCTACCATGGAGGAAATGTTGGGTTTAAAAAAACCATTACCCAGTATCAGCACTACCAGGCCGGCCCACATTACCAGCCGGGCAGTAGGCAGGTCGGTTGCATACAGGATACCGCTGCCGAACATGAATAACTGTCCTAACGACATGGTAAGGCCTCCTATAAGTATACAGGTACGGTTACCCAGGTAACGGTCGGCTATAAAGCCGCCCAGGATGGCTGTTAGCCAGCCCATGCCTAAAAAACCGCCATATATAATAGAGGAATCTTCTTGTGTAAAATTCAGCGCGCTTACCAGGAAAAGTGTGAGCAGCGCCCTGTTTCCATAGAAAGTGAACCTTTCCCACATTTCAGCAGAGAATAAAACTGCCAGCCCTTTCGGGTGTCCTTTTCGTGTTGTGGTAGTAGGAATAACAGGTTCTTGCATAACCGCAGGTTGACTCATAAAGGTCAGGTTTTGGCTGTCTTGTTGTTTATGTAATGGAATTGTAAAGCGGCAAGATAAAGAAATTCAGGGTTCTGCATAAAAAAATGGTGTGTTTGGTTAATTTTTGACCTTTCTTTGCAAAAATTTTGGGAACTACATTTTCCCGGAAAATCTACAGGTCTGCAATCCAATATGAAGATATTACTACTAGGTAGCGGTGGCCGGGAACATGCCCTGGCCTGGAAAATAGCACAAAGCCCTTTATGCGGGCAATTGTTCATAGCGCCGGGAAATGCCGGTACTGCGCAGTTTGGGCAGAACGTGAACATTGCCGTGAGCGCGCTGGATGAGCTGAAAGCCTTTTGCCTGCAGCAACAGATAGATATGCTGATACCGGGTTCTGAAGAGCCGCTGGTAAAAGGTATCTATGATTACTTTAAGGCAGACGCGGCTTTACAGCACATACCCGTAATAGGCCCTTCACAGCTGGGCGCCCAGCTGGAAGGCAGCAAGGCTTTTGCTAAACAGTTTATGCTCAGGCATAACATACCTACTGCTGCTTACCGGGAGTTTAATGAAGATACCTATGCAGAAGGCGTAGCTTACCTGCAGCAGCATAGCCTGCCCATAGTAATAAAAGCCGATGGGCTGGCAGCGGGCAAAGGTGTGGTGATCGTAGATTCTGCGGAGGAGGCCATTGCCGAATTCACCCACATGATCAAAGCCGCCAAGTTTGGCGATGCCAGCAAACGTGTGGTGGTAGAGCAGTTCCTTACCGGTATTGAGTGTTCCGTATTCGTGATCACAGACGGGCATAGCTACCAGCTGCTGCCTACCGCCAAAGACTACAAGCGCATTGGCGAAGGCGATACCGGTTTAAACACCGGGGGCATGGGCGCTGTATCACCCGTTCCGTTTGCGGATGCGGCGTTTATGCAAAAGGTGGAAACCCTGATCATACAGCCTACAGTGGCCGGTTTGGCCGCAGAAGGCATTGTATACCATGGCTTCATTTTCTTTGGATTGATCAATGTTGGCGGCCATCCTTATGTAATAGAATACAACTGCCGCATGGGCGATCCGGAAACAGAGGTAGTAATGCCCCGTTTGCAGAACGACCTGGTAGCGCTGTTCAAAGCCGTATCCGAAGGCACTTTGGCTGCACAGGTTATTCAGGAAGATGCCCGTGCTGCCGCTACGGTGATGTTAGTTTCAAAAGGCTACCCGGAAGATTATGAAAAAGGAAAAGTGATCACTAACTTGCCGGCGCAACAGCCCGGCCAGCTGGTGTTCCACGCCGGTACTAAAGAGCAGAACGGGCAGCTGCTAACGAACGGAGGACGGGTATTAACGGTTACATCTTTAGCCAACAGCTTAGGGGAAGCGCTGGCGCAATCCAGGCAAACCGCCGGTACCATTCAGTTTGAAGGGAAGTATTATCGCCACGATATTGGATTTGAATTTCTGTAATAAGGCCACCAGACGTCATATAAGGATACGATAGCACGGATCTAGTCAACTGATTTTTAATTACTCAGACAATTTTTCAAGGCTTACAACGTTATACCGGATCAGTCCTTGGAGCAACTGTTAGCAATGCACGCTCTACAATAAATAAGATTTTTTAATATTTAAGTGTATATTGCTCTAACATCCAATTTTTGCATCGTATATTCGTTGGAATTAATCATTTTTGCACTCTAATATTTGACCGTATCAAACAATGGGATTTTTTAACTTTTTAACGCAGGAAATAGCGATAGACCTTGGCACAGCGAACACGCTGATAATACACAATGACCAGGTAGTGGTGGATGAACCTTCCATTGTGGCAATAGAGAGAGCAAGCGGCAAAATTGTGGCTGTAGGTAAAAAGGCCATGATGATGCACGAGAAAACGCATGAGTACCTGCGTACCATACGTCCCCTTAGAGACGGTGTGATTGCGGACTTTAACGCGGCAGAAGGAATGCTCCGTGAAATGATTAAACTGGTTTATCCCAAAAAACCATTATTCTCCCCCAGCTGGCGCATGGTCATCTGTATCCCTTCCAGTATTACGGAAGTGGAGAAACGTGCTGTACGTGACTCTGCCGAACAGGCGGGCGCCAAAGAGGTATTCCTCATTCATGAACCTATGGCGGCAGCCCTGGGTATCGGCATTGATGTGGAAGAGCCCGTGGGTAACATGATCATTGACATAGGCGGTGGTACCACCGGTATATCTGTAATAGCCCTGGCCGGTATCGTTTGCGACCAGAGTATCCGTATTGCCGGTGATGAATTCACGGCAGACATCATGGAAGCGCTGCGCCGCTACCACAGCTTGCTGATCGGTGAAAGAACCGCTGAGCAGATCAAGATCCAGATAGGCTCTGCCCTGAAGGAGCTGGATAATCCGCCGGATGATGTGCCTGTGAACGGCCGTGACCTGGTAACCGGTATTCCCAAGCAGATCATGGTGTCTTACCAGGAGATCGCTGAAGCGCTGGATAAATCCATTTTTAAAATTGAGGAAGCCATCCTGAAAGCGCTGGAAACAACGCCTCCGGAGCTGGCTGCAGATATTTACCGCAGGGGCTTATACCTGACCGGTGGCGGCGCCCTGCTGCGCGGGTTGGATAAACGCCTGACCCAGAAGATCAAATTACCTGTGCATGTAGCAGACGATCCGCTGCGCGCCGTGGTAAGAGGTACCGGCATCGCCTTAAAGCATGTTGGTAAATATCCGTTCCTGATGCAATAGCTTTTTGTGAATATGGACAGGTGAAGAGTATATTTCGCACGCCCTTCACCTGTCCCGCTTCACGTTTCACATTATACCTTTCGCTCAAAAATGGACCGAATCTGGAAAACTTTATACGGTGCGTAATCTGATCATTTTCTTAAGGCGTTACTTCAACTTCTTTTTATTTCTGCTGCTGGAAGTGATTTGTATTGTGCTGGTATTCCGGAATAATAACTTTCAGAAAACCGCCTACCTCAACTCTGCCAACAATGTAAGCGGTAAGCTGTACGACCGCTACAATAATGTACAATACTACTTTCATTTAAAAGCCACCAATGATAGCCTGGTGTCGGAGAATGCGCGCCTGCATAACCTGTTGCGCTCCAGCTTTGACAGCATGCTTACCAGCAACACCGTAGTAACAGATACCATCCGCCTTTACAGTGATGATACCCTGCACCGCGTGGTAGGTACGCAAATGCGCCGCTATTTATACCGCGAAGCAAAGGTGATCAACAACTCCGTAAACCGGCCGGTGAACTACATTACCATTCACCGCGGCCGCCTGCAGGGCATACGGCCTAACATGGGCGTTATAAGCCCTACCGGTGTGGTAGGTATGGTGCGCAGCGTAAGTGATAATTATGCAGTGGTGCTGTCTATGCTGGCTAAAAGCTCCGGCTCTGCTACCAGCAACTTTGGCGTAAGCGCCCGTTTGATTAAAGGTAAGGAAACCGGTACGGTGTACTGGGATGGCGCCAATCCCGGTTATGCCATTATGCGGGATGTGCCCCGGAGCGTAAAGGTGCAGAAGGGTGATACCGTTATTACCAGCGGCTTTTCTTCCCTGTTCCCGGAAAATGTACCTGTTGGTTATATTGACGAGATCTCTGTTTCCGACAAATCCAGCACCGCTTACAGCATACGCATTAAGCTGGCCACCAACTTTTACAACCTGCAATACGTATACGTGATCGATAACCTGTTGAAGGACGAGCAACAACAATTGGAAGATTCAACCTACAGCCTGCCAAAATGAGTATCTTATTACGAAATATCATCCGCTTTGTGCTGTTACTGTTGTTACAGGTGTTTGTGCTGAACAAAATCCTGGTGCACCAGCTGGTAAGCCTGGAGATGTATATGTTGTTTATTCTGCTGCTGCCCTTTAACATTCCCCGCCCGGCCGTTATGCTGCTGGGATTGCTCATGGGGCTTAGCCTGGATATGTTCATGAACACCATGGGCATTCACGCTTTTGCCTGTGTATTTATGGCATACCTGCGCCCGTTTATCATAAACATACTTTCTCCCCAGGGTGGCTTTGAAACCAATATGAAAACCCCCTCTATGATCAGCATGGGTGTATCCCAGTTCCTGACCTACATATCCATACTGGTGGTGCTGCATCACATGGCGCTGTTTACCCTGGAGGTGTTTGGCTTTGGCAACTTCGGATACCTGCTGCTGAAGATCGTGTTTTCCAGCATAGCCAGCCTGGTATTGATTGTCTTGTACGAGCTGCTGTTCTTTTCTAAAAAATAATTACGCATTACGCAGTTGTTAAAAATGGTATAAAATTTAAGATCACTTATCCATCATTCGTAATTATTCATGATCATAATTTATTTTTAATGCATTCATGTCCCGCTTTGGCGGGGTCGTAATTAAATAAATCGTAATTTATTACCAATTTTGTAGTGCACTTCACGCTTAGTTAGATGTCCGTTTATAATCAGCCCAGGAGAAGAGTTATACAGTTGATCATACTTGGAATGGTGCTGCTCATCGTTTCCAGGTTATTCTTTTTGCAGGTAGTGGAAAAGAAATATTCCAAGCTTGCGGATGCCAACGCAGTACTGCGCAAAGTGGTGTACCCCAGCAGGGGCATTATCTTTGACCGGCAAAACCGCAGCGTGCTGCGTAATGATGTAATGTATGACCTGGTGGTAACCCCCGCCAGCGTTAAAAAAATTGATACCGCCTACCTTTGCCAGATCCTGCAGATAGATAATGCAGAGTTCAAAAAACGTATTATAAACGCCATCGTAAAGAACGGCCGCGTACGCCAGTCGGTATTTGCGCCGTTATTACCTCCGGAAATATTTGGCCGCCTGCAGGAAAGCATGTACCTGTTCCAGCCCGGCTTTGAGCTGGTGCAGCGGCAGATCCGCTCTTACCCTTACGCTGCCGCGGCTAACATACTGGGCTATATTGGTGAAATTTCCCCGCAGCTGTTGGCTAAGCAAGCCTACAGCGCTTACCAGATGGGCGACTACCTGGGTATGACCGGCCTGGAAAAGAACTATGAAAGTGTGCTGATGGGCCAGCGTGGTATCCAATACCTGGTAAAAGATAACCTGAACCGCCCGCAGGGTGCGTATGAAAAAGGGGAGTTTGATACAGCGGCCATTGCCGGGAAAAACCTGCGCCTGTCGCTGGATATAGACCTGCAGGTATTAGGCGAAAGGCTGATGCGTAATAAAATAGGCAGCGTAGTGGCCATTGACCCGCAAACCGGCGGCATACTGGCCATGGTAAGCAGCCCTACCTTTGACCCGAACCTGCTTACCGGCTCTTACCGCGCCCGCAACTTCAGCAAACTTTTTGTAGATACTACCAAACCTTTATTTAACCGCGCCATACAGGGTACCTATCCCCCGGGATCGTCCATGAAACCTTTAACCGCGCTGGTAGCGCTGGATGAAGGCATCATTACACCCAGCTTCGGTTATCCCTGCCACGGCGCCTACACGGCCTGCGGCCGCTCCATTGCCTGCGAGCACAGTGAGGCCGGCCACGCCGCTAACCTGCGCTTAGCCATTTCCCACTCCTGCAACTCTTACTTTGTGAACCTGTACCGCCTGGAGGTGGACAGCCGTAAGTGGGGCAGCGTGAAAAAAGGCCACCAGCGCTGGTATGATTACATGACCTCTTTTGGCCTGGGCCACCGCCTGGGTATTGATATACCGGGTGAATACCCGGGTTATGCGATTGATACCATTGGTATGAACAAACGCTACAATGGCCAGTGGAACTCCTGCTCAGAGCTGTATGTGGGTATGGGACAAGGGGCTGTAGCTGTAACGCCCATGCAAATGGCCAATGCCATGTGTATTATTGCCAACCACGGGTATTACTACCTGCCCCACTTTGTGCAGAGCATAGATAATGATGATACCGACCTGCTGAAGAAATATAAGGAAAAGCATACGGTGGCCCGTGTAACCGACACGGTATACCGCTCTGTAATATTAGGTATGGAGGATGTGGTGGAAAGCGGTACCGGGCGCAACTCCCAGATAGAAGGGGTAATTGTTTGCGGTAAAACCGGTACAGCCCAGAACAATGCTATTGTGAACGGCGAGCTGAAGAAAATGAAGAACCACGCATTCTTTGTGGCCTTTGCCCCCCGCGATAATCCTAAGATAGCCATTGCCGTTATAGTGGAGAACTCCGGTTACGGGGGCACCTACGCTGCACCTATTGCCGGCATGATGATGGAAAAATACCTGCATGACACCATTTCCATTAAGAAGAAACCAATGATGAAAACCATGCTGGAGTATGTTACAATAGACCCGGTGCTGAAAGCAAAGTCTAAACTGGATTCATTGAACGGCGCTACTGCTAACCTGACAAGCGAACAGATTCTTTCTAACTATTTCCGTAACTAATCATATGCGCGACCGGCAGATAAAGCTTACACAAGGGATTGACTGGCCCATTATGGGATTGTACCTGGCGCTGGTAGTAATAGGACTAATGTCCATATTTGCTGCGGAATACCGGGAAGGGGATAATGTGTGGTATAACGTGATGCACCAAAACACCAACTATGCGCGCCAGCTGTTATGGTTTGGCGTTTCACTGGTGCTGGCTACTATTATATGGTTAACGGATAGTAAGTTCTTCACGGCTACGGCCAATATATTATATGCCTTTGGCCTGCTGTTACTCTTGCTAGTACTGGCCATAGGTACGGATGTAAAGGGCTCGCATTCCTGGCTGGTGATAGGCGGTTTCCGCTTTCAGCCGGCAGAGTTTACGAAGCTGTGCACCAACCTGGCGCTGGCCAAATACCTTTCCTCGCTGGAAACGGATTTTAATAAGCTGCGCTCCCGCCTGATAGCAGCCTCTTTTGCGCTGATACCGGCTGTTATCATCATTTTCCAGGATGAAACAGGTTTGGCGCTGGTATATTTCTCTTTTTTCCTGGTAATGTACCGCGAAGGACTGCCCGGCGCTTTGCTGGTGATCGCCTTTTCGGGGATCATACTGGTGCTGAGCGCCCTGCTGGTGGATAAGAATATCCTCTTTATCATTTTCTCCGTGCTGGCCGCATTGGTGATCTATTTTAACCGGCGTGAAATAAAGCGCAGCCGCGGCCGCCTGGTGCTGATACTGGGCATCTGGGCCTTCTGCTCGCTGTTTGTAATGTTTATAGTGCCCTTTGCATTTACCAAGGTGCTGAAAGATTACCAGGTTCGCCGTATTGAAGTAATGCTGGGTAAGGAAAATGATCCCAAGGCTACCTATAATACCCGCCAAAGTATGATTGCCATTGGCTCCGGAGGGTTCTTTGGCAAAGGTTACCTGAAAGGCACGCAAACCCGTTTTGACTTTGTGCCGGAACAAAGCACCGACTTCATTTTCTGTACCATAGGGGAAGATTTTGGTTTCCTGGGCAGCCTGATATTCCTGGGCATTTTTGTTGCCCTGCTGCTGCGGATCATTTTCATAGCAGAACGACAGCGATCGACCTTCAGCCGCGTATATGCGTATGGGGTAGCCAGCGTTATCTTTTTTCACCTGGCTATTAATATTGCCATGACCATTGGTTTGGCGCCGGTAATTGGTATTCCGCTACCGCTGGTAAGTTACGGCGGCTCCTCGCTGATGACATTTACTATGATGATATTTATTATGCTGCGTTTGGATGCGGACCGGCAGATGGTGCTGCGGTAGGGGGGCTAAAACTTCCCAAACGGCATTTTTGTATCATGATAATACAGAAACGTCCAGCCTTCGGCGGTGCCGCGTTCCAGGAACTGCTGGCGCAGCTCCATACTGCGTTTGCCATCATAATCGTACTTGGCAATAAAGCGGCTTTTCATTTGAGAGATCTGCGGCGCCACATCCCCGCCAAAGAATACTTTATCTTCTCCATCATCAATTAAAAATACCTGGTGGTAAGGGCAGTGCCCACCGGTAAGCTCGTAATGAATATAATCATCTATGGCGCCATTGCCATCTATAAACACTACGTTATCCCGCTGCTGCAGCAGCGCCACATCTTCTGCGTGATAGCTTTTACCATCCTGCTCAATGGCATAGGCCATTTCCTGCTTATTTACATAATAGGTAGCCTGCGGAAAAGTTAAGCTGCGTTGGTGCGTAACCGGGTCCAGGGTAGATACGCCGCCGGAATGGTCCTTATGCAGATGGCTCATGAGCACTTTAGTGATCTCCATAGGGTTTACGCCATGGTCAATTAAATGCTGGTGCAGCTGCAGCACTCCATCTGCATTGCGGAATCCCAGGCCGGTATCCAGTAAAATATAGTCGCGGTCAGTAATTACGAGGAAAGGTTGGATCTCTACCAGCAGCGATCCGTGATTACGTTGCTGCATAGTGTCTTTGCCTGGATCAAAGGGAATGAACTTTTTAGTAGCATCTACCGTGAAAGAGCCTTCCGATAAGGGAATTATACGTGCCATCACGTAAAATTACAAAGTTATCGGGTAAGAATAGGTACTGTAAATTCATTAGGGGCTTCCTTACCGGATGTAGCCATATATAGAAATGAAAATGTGCAAATGATTAATGCGGATAATCGCATTTCATTTGCACATCTGCATATTTATAATTTGCACATTAGATCAGGGCCTTACCCTCCGCAAATTCCTGTCTGCTCCCCGCTCTTTTAACTGGCGGAACAGCTGCGTACGGAACTCACGCTCTGCTTTGAACACAGAGCTGGCTTTACGGGGCGGCAGCGCTTTCAGAAATTCCTGTTTATAGCGGGTACGCACGTTCACCATGCGTTGTTCAATATCCATTTCATTATCCAGGGCCTGGCGGGCGGCATCGTCGTTGGTGCGGTCCTGCTGCTTATTGCGCCGGCGTTCGGCTATCAGCAGCTCTACTTCGTGTGTATAATTATTATAGATAGGCCAGAATTTTTCGGCTTCGGCCGGGGTAAGCTCCAGCTGTTTGGAAAGATAGCCGATCTCCGCCGCCCTGATCTTATCCTTCAGGGAGACGTTATCGCCGGTTTCCGGTTGCTGTGCGCTGGCCCGGATAACCAGGCAACACATCACAGCCATTAAAAATCCTAGTATGTTAAAATGTTTCATGAATTAATTCGCTAATGTTTGCACCTTAGTTTTGCCAGCCGGAACTCTCCAGGTACTTTTGAATGGCTTCAGAGGGCAGGGTACTAAGGTCGGTTGACATGCTGGGCAGCTCATCGGCTACCTCCTCGGTGGATACGTTTGAAAAGATAGCCTCTTTATCAAAAGCATCCGTATGTGTTTGCAGGTAATCTACTATTTCCTGGTCGGGAATGCCGGCCAGCTGGGCTTCCAGGCTGCTGGCATTGTGAGAGGTGCCTTTGAACATGAATAAAACACCCGTTAAAATGGCGGCTACAGAGGCCGCGGCTATCCAGGCCATATAGCGCCTGCGGGTATTGCGTAAAGACACCACTCTGGCCGGTATGGCCCTCTCTTCAGCGATGGCAGCCATTACCCGCTCAGGCAGCTTTTCAAAGTACCCGGAAGGTACACTTTGGGGCTGTGGCCGGGGGGCGGCCGCCAGCAGGGACGACAGGGCGGCCAGCTCTTCCTGCACTGGCTCCTGATCTGTATTTGCCGCCCGTATACGTTGCATGATCTGCTCAGGCAGGGCATTAAAATAACCTTCCGGCGCCTTAAAGGGCGCATCAGCAGGTAAGTTCAGACCGGGAACGATCTCCACCAGTTCATCCGCAATATCTTTTCCCTTTTTATTCATAATACTTGGTTAGACAATGAGCAAAGACAATAGTTTAATGGATCCGTGCGTTATAATCTTTAATGTCTGGTTGATAAGGGCTTACGCCTGGTTATTCTGATCTTTATCCGTTCTTAATAAATTCCTCGATCTTTTTTACAGCATGATGATAAGAGGCCTTTAGCGCACCTTCGGAGGTTTCCAAAACCCGGCTCATTTCTTCATAAGGCATTTCATCATAATACCGGAGGTTAAATACTACCCGTTGTTTTTCCGGCAGGCTTAATATAGCGCGTTGCAGCTTCCATTCCAGCTTATTAGCATCAAACTGACTGTCTGCACGCAGCTTATTACCCAGGCCGGTTTCTACGTCGGATAAAGATACCGAGGATTTTCTTTTCTGCTGCTCCAGGAAAGTAAGGCTTTCATTGGTGGCTATTTTATATAACCAGGTAAAAAGCTGTGCATCTTCCCGGAACCCTTCCAGGTTTTTCCAAACCTTAATGAACACGTTCTGCAATACATCGTTGGCATCCTCATGATCTACTACCAACCGGCGGATGTGCCAGTACAACCGTTCCTGGTACTTACGGATAATATCCGTAAAACCTTTTTCCCGGGTTTCCGGCTGCCGGTATAACGCTAAAAGTGCTTTATCATCCTGTGTAACGGCCATGTTAGGTTAAATGGGAGGTGCTGATGTGTAAACCGGCGCATGCACGCATACACTGCATACCGCTACATTTACACATGATATTGCTCACGCTTGTTCTATAAAGTTTAGTAATGGAATGAAATTAAATAAAAAATCCATCTATGAGATGGATTTTTTATACAAAGGTTTAATCTGATGTGCAAATATGCAGATATGCAAATGTGCAAATCGTGCGGGTATTTCATCTGCACATCCGCACATTATTATTTTCCTTTCCGGCTTATTGCTTTTTCTGCAGCAGCCACAATGTGGTTGGCATCCAGGCCGTACTTTTTCAGCAGGTCCAGGGGCTTGCCGCTTTCACCAAAGGTATCGTTGGTACCTACATATTCAATGGGCACGGGCAGGTGGCGGGCCGCTACCTGTGCAATGCTGTCGCCCAGGCCACCCAGCACATTATGCTCTTCAGCAGTAACTGCGCAGCGGGTTTTGGTCAGGGAGCGCAGTACGGCTTCCTCATCCAGCGGCTTAATGGTATGTATGTTAATGATCTCAACGCTGTAGCCTTTTTCTTCCAGGATTTTACCGGCTTCCACGGCTATCCACACCAGGTGGCCGCAGGCAAACAGGGTAATATCATTGCCCTCATTCAGCACCTGGGCTTTACCGATCTCAAATTTTTGATTTTCCGGTGTAAAGTTGGGCCATTTGGGACGGCCAAAACGCAGGTACACCGGGCCTTCATAATCGGCAATGGCAATGGTAGCTGCTTTGGTCTGGTTAAAATCGCAGGGTACTATCACGGTCATACCGGGCAGCATGCGCATTAAGCCAATATCTTCCAGGATCTGGTGGGTAGCCCCATCTTCACCCAGGGTAAGGCCGGCGTGGGATGCACAGATCTTTACGTTCTTGCCGGAGTAGGCTACTGACTGGCGGATCTGGTCGTATACACGGCCGGTTGAAAAGTTAGCAAAGGTAGTGGTATACGGTATTTTACCGCCAATGGTCATACCGGCGGCAATGCCTATCATATTAGCTTCAGCAATACCACACTGTACAAAACGCTCAGGAAACTCTTTAATAAAGGCATTCAGCTTCATGGAACCCAGCAGGTCGGCCGTAAGCGCTATCACATTGGGATTCTTACGGGCTACTTCCAGGATCCCTTCTCCGAATCCGGCCCGGGTTTCTTTTTCATTTAAGGGTTGAATATCTTTTACCATATACCAGTTTTTCAAAAATTAGAACGTAAAAGTAATAATAATGTGCAAATATGCGGATATGCAAATGTGCAAATAAGGGATGCCGGCTTTAAACCATCCGCACATCGGCATATTTGCATATTTGTAATTAGTTTAATTGCTCAGCACTTTATCCCGCAGGCTTACTTCCCACTGCCAGGCAGTACGCATCATATCCTCAATCCCGATCTTGGGTTCCCAGCCCAGTTTGGACTTGGCCAGGCTATTGTTGGCATAAATGGCTATTACATCACCGGGGCGGCGGGGGCCCAGCTCATAGTTCAGCTTTACACCGGAGATCTTTTCAAAGGCATTAATCGCTTCGAGCACGGTTACGCCGTTGCCGGTGCCCAGGTTATAGGTTTCCAGGTTGCTTTTATTCTTTTTGTCCAGCAGGTACTGCAGGGCGCGGGTATGTGCATTGGCAATATCCATTACATGAATGTAATCGCGGATGCAGGAACCATCGCGGGTATCGTAGTCATGGCCGAATACGATCATCTTGGGGCGCTTTCCTATAGCCGTTTGCGTGATCATAGGCACCAGGTTATCCGGCTTACCTAAAGGCAGCTCACCGATCAGGGCAGACGGATGCGCACCTACCGGGTTAAAGTACCGCAGTATAATGGATTGCGTGTCGTTTACCTTGTTATAGTCCTGGATGATCTGCTCACCAATTTGTTTGGTGCGGGCGTAGGGAGATTGCGCTTCGCCCAGCGGGGTTTCCTCTATCACCGGCAGCGCAGTGGCATTGCCATACACCGAGCAGGAGGAGGAGAACACAAAGTTGGGGATCTTAAACTCCTGGATACATTTCAGGATGTTTACCAGGGAGGTAAGGTTATTGTGAAAATACAGCAGCGGCTCTGCTACGGATTCCGGCACGGTTTTCAGCGCTGCAAAGTGGATCACGCCTACAATGTCCCGGTTCTCGTGAAAAACAGCATGGGTATCTTCCAGGTTACAGAGGTCCACTTTGTAATTATGGATCTTTTTGCCGGTAATTTTTTCAATACCGTCCAGTAGTTGGGTAGTGCTGCGAATGTTACTGTCTACAGATACCACATCAAAGCCGTGATTGATCAGATCTACAATAGTGTGCGCACCAATGTAGCCACAACCACCGGTAACAAGAACCTTCATGATTTTAGATTTACGATTTTAGATTTACGATTTACAGGCCTCTATGATTTGATTGTCCCTATTTGTAATACCAAATGTAATAGTAACGCTATAATCGTAAACGTTATAATACTGCAACTTACGATTTATAGATCAATGATTTGATTGCCGCTAATGATCCGGCTGCAAATCTAAATCTACAATCGTAAATTATTGATCACACTTTCTGTTTCAATACGCCTTCTATATACTGCCCGTAACCGCTTTTCAGCAGGGGCTTGGCCAGCTCCTGCAGCTGTTCCCGGGTAATAAAACCTTTGCGGTAGGCGATTTCCTCAATACAGGCTATTTTAATGCCCTGGCGCTGCTCAATCACCTGCACAAACTGGGTGGCCTGCATCAGGGAGTCAAAGGTGCCGGTATCCAGCCAGGCGGTGCCGCGTGGCAGTATGGATACTTTTAGCTTGCCCCGGCGCAGGTATTCCCGGTTCACATCTGTGATCTCGTATTCACCGCGGGGGCTGGGCTCCAGGTCGCGGGCAATGTTCACTACTTCGTTATCATAAAAATACAAGCCAGGTACTGCGTAGCTGGATTTAGGCTGGGCGGGCTTTTCTTCAATAGACACCGCTTTCATCTGCGCATCAAACTCCACCACGCCGTAACGTTCGGGGTCAGATACGTGGTAGGCGTATACAATACCTCCATCCGGATCCACATTATTAGCCAGCTGGGTGCCCAGGCCGGCGCCATAAAATATATTATCGCCCAGTACCAGGGCTACTTTGTCATTACCAATAAATTCCCGGCCAATTACAAAGGCCTGGGCCAGCCCGTTGGGGATGGCCTGCTCCGCATACTGCAGGCGTAAGCCATACTGGCTGCCATCGCCAAACAGGCGTTTAAAGGCAGGCAGGTCATGCGGGGTGGAAATGATGAGGATATCCTGTATGCCGGCCAGCATCAGCGTGGACAGCGGGTAATAGATCATGGGCTTATCATAAATGGGCATGATCTGTTTGCTGATAGCATACGTGATTGGATGTAAGCGGGTACCCGAGCCACCGGCCAGAATAATACCTTTCATTTACCTAAAGTTTTAGATCAAAGTATGATGCCCTGTTTGCACATAACCTGCACACGGGGTTTCATGCAATTGAACAGTTATTGGTTATGGGTAGCGTATAATCCGCTATTTCACAAAAATCTCACAAAAATAGGGGGTAGAAAGGAATTTTTAATAAGAAAAAGTTGGGGCCGTGGAGGGAAAGTGCGCGTTTACCGCTTCAGGCGTACAAGATGCAGCCAATAAACCGGTAAACGCGTATGCTTTGCCGTTATTTAATGAAAAGATTTACTATAAAGTACACTACTGCTGCTACCAGGGCGCTGATAGGGATGGTCATGATCCAGGCCCACAGCAGGCTTACAGTTACCCCCCAGCGCACTGCGGAAAGGCGTTTGGTAGCGCCTACCCCTATAATAGAGCCGGTAATGGTATGGGTGGTGCTCACCGGTATGCCCAGTGTTTCTGTGAGGTACAGGGTTACGGCGCCTGCTGTTTCTGCGGCTACGCCTTCCAGCGGGGTTACCTTGGTAATACGGGTACCCATGGTTTTAACGATCTTCCAGCCACCGCTCATGGTACCCAGGCCTATGGCCGTAAAGCAGCACAGCGGCACCCAGTTGGGTACATCCGTAATTTTATCAATAGAGCCGTGTGCTACCATGGCTGCGGCAATAATACCCATCACCTTCTGGGCATCGTTACCGCCGTGGCCTAAGCTCAGGGCCGCGGATGACAGCAGCTGCAGTCGTTTGAACCAGTTCTCCGCCCGGAAGGGGTTGGCCCTTTTACAGATATTTACGATCAGGATGGTAATAAAAAAGGCCACCACCATACCAATAAAGGGCGCCAGCACTATAAAATAAATGGTGGGCATTACCTTGGAATAGTTGATCACGTCAAAAGAGCCGTGGGCGTTGGCTACCGCAGCGCCAATAAACCCGCCTATCAGGGTGTGGGAGGAGCTGGAGGGGATGCCGTACCACCAGGTCATCAGGTTCCAGGCAATAGCAGCCAGCAGCCCGCAAAAGATCACTTTCAGGGTAATGTATTGCTCAAAGATGGTTTTGGCAATGGTATTACCTACCCTGAACTCCCCATAAATATATTTGGACATAAAAAAGGCGGCGAAGTTGAATACGGCCGCCCACAGTACTGCCTGGAAAGGCGTTAATACTTTGGTAGAAACAATAGTGGCAATAGAGTTGGCGGCATCATGAAAACCGTTAATGTAGTCAAACACGAACGCCAGTATAATGATAACGATCAGAAAGGTCATAGCTAAGAAATTACGTGAACATTCCCCCCGCCTGCGGATCAGGCGTACTTAATAATGATGGTTTCAATTACGTTGGCGCAATCTTCGCATTTATCCGTAGCTATTTCCAGCGCCTGGTATATTTCACGCATTTTGATCAGCTCTGCTGCATTGGTCTCTGTATCAAACAGGTCGGCAATAGCCATGTCATAAATGTCATCTGCATGGTTTTCCAGGCTATTGATCTTTACACAGGCATCGGTAATGTTCCGCATGTTCTTCATGTCGCGCAGCTCATGAATAGCTTTGTACAGCTCTGCCACCCCCAGGCTGATCAGCTCTGCCAGCTTGCGGATGCTGTCGTTCAGCTCATATACCTTGTACAGGTCAATCCTTTTAGCGGAACCGTGAATGTAATCTGCCACATCGTCCAGGGTGGCTGCCAGGTAATGAATATCCTCCCTGTCAAAGGGTGTAATGAAGTTTTGACCCAGTTCTACAAATATCCGGTGGGTATAATCGTCATTTTTGTGTTCTAACCGCTCGATCAGGTGTACTTTATCCTTACGGATGCTCAGGTCGTTTGTGGTTACCAGCTCATTCAGCACTTCTCCCATTTCCACCAGGTTGGCTGCTACATCCTCGAACAATGAATAAAAAACCCTGTCTTTCGGCATAAATAGTTTCACAAAAGAATTGAAGCCTCCCATATAGGTAATGTTTGAAATTTGCGGCAAAAATAGCTATCCAATGCCAATACCTCCAAGAAAATGTTAGAATTAATGATTCCTTAATACTGGGTTAATATAAAAGTAATATAGCAAATTTTTCTTTGCACTAAGGAATTGACTTGATTTAAATGTCTGAAAAACGCCCATTAGATATAGTTGTGATCTCCGATGTACACCTCGGGATCTACGGCTGTCACGCAAAAGAGCTGGTACAATACCTGGATAGTATTGACCCGAAGATCCTGGTTCTGAACGGGGATATCATCGATATCTGGCAGTTCAGCAAGCGGTATTTTCCCAAGGCCCATACCAAGGTGATCCGCCGCATCCTCAAAATGATCGGAAAAGGTACGGATGTGTACTACCTGACCGGCAACCACGACGAAGCCCTGCGTAAATATGCTGGTTTTGAGCTGGGTAATTTTACCATAGACAACAAGCTGATCCTGGAAGTGGACGGAAAAGCCCATTGGTTCTTTCATGGGGATGTGTATGATGTAACCATGAAAAACTCGAAATGGCTGGCCAAATTAGGGGGGAAGGGGTACGATATCCTCATTATCCTGAACCGCCTGGTGAATAATGTGCTGGAACGCCTGGGCCGGGAAAAGCTGTCGTTCTCTAAAAAAGTGAAGCAAAGTGTGAAGCAGGCGGTGAGTTTTATCTCGGATTTTGAGCAGATAGTGGCAGAGATCGCTATTGACAAAAAATTTGATGTGGTGTGCTGCGGGCACATCCACCAGCCTATTATAAAGGAAATGCAGCATAACGGTGGAACCGTTACCTACATGAACTCGGGCGACTGGGTAGAGAGCCTGACCTCACTGGAATACAGCAGCGGGGAATGGAAACTGTACCAGCACCCGGTTACCAAAACCAAGGTAGTGTTACCCGATGAAGATGATGACAGCCCGCTTCCCTGGGAAGTATCCAAAGTCATTAGCTTTAATCCCTGATACCTTATTTGCTATCCTTCCCATCTCCTACTGCACACTTGAATACCCGGTTACATAAGTAATTGCTGTTATGTTATTTACAATAACATAACAGCTGCTTAATATTTAATTAAAGGTAAGCCGTTAAGTTTGCCGGAATCACAATCCTATAGCCAGGATGCAGTAATACCATATTGAGATGAAAGTTCTGAAGTTTCACCCTTTGATGACCATTTCCCTGCTGCAATTGCAGTTTCAACGGCTGCTAAGCTGTAATGTAACCGTGTATGTGCATAACTCCCTGGGCAATGCCTTTGACACGCTGAAGGAAGCCGGTTTCCCTGCGGATATGCTGGTAGAATACCCCATAGATGAAACCCTGAGCCTGCGTGAGTTTGAACAGGAGCTGGAAGAAAAGTTCAACTTTAGCCTGGAGCTGTGTAATAAAAAAGATAACAAGCCCTTTACCAATAAAAGCCAGCACCTGTTCCAGATCATTTCAACAGATGGAAGCCGGGAAGATGGCAATAATGCCCTGGATATTTCGCTGGACCTGTGGCTGAATAACCGGCAGGCGCCTCCCGGTTTTTCCTGCTGATGAAAGCCTGTCATATGAAATTCATGCACCCCCTATCCTTAATAATTTCTTAATGATTCTTTAACAACTTAACATTCTGGTAATACAGGCTTAACAATGCAGTAATAAGCCAGCAATAGTTTTGCGCTACATTCTATCAACACATAATGAAACGCGAACTAGTTCCAGCACAACTTTGGATATTATTCCTGTGCGTATTGGGTTTTGTACAAAACGTTTTTGCAGCAGATCCCGGCAAAATAGCAGGTAAAGTAACTGATAAGAAAACAGGGGAAGCCCTTATTGGGGTAACAGTAGTGATACAGGGCAGCGCAAAAGGCGCGGTAACAGATGTAGAAGGCCGTTATATTATAAGCGTGGATGCAGGTACCTACACGGTAGATTTTAAATACATGGGGTACCAGACCAAATCCATTAGCGAAGTAGCGGTAAAAGCCGGTGCCCCCACTACCCTGGATGTAATTATGGACGAACCCTCTTCCAAAGCTTTACAGGAAGTAGTGGTAACCGCATCTGCCCGTAAAGAATCCTTAAATGCATTATTAGCCTACCAGAAAAATACCAATACGGTAGCACAGGTAGTTTCTTCTGAAACCATCAAAAGATCTCCCGATAAAAATACCAGTGAAGTATTAAAAAGAGTATCCGGCGCATCTATACAGGAAGGAAAATTCCTGATCGTAAGAGGGCTTGCTGACCGGTACAACCAGGCTACACTGAACGGCGCTTTACTAAGCAGCACAGAGCCCGACCGCAAAACATTCTCCTTTGATATTTTCCCCTCCAATATTATAGACAACATTATTATTAATAAGGCAGCTATCCCTGAAATGCCCGGGGAGTTTGCCGGCGGCCTGGTACAGGTGAATACCAAAGATGTACCGGACGATAACTTTTTTACTGTAACAGTTGGTACCAACCTGAATAGCCAGACCACCGGGAAAGATTATTATAAATACCAGGGCGGTAAGCTGGATTTTCTGGGTATTGATGATGGAGACCGGAAGCTGAACAGCAATTTCCCGGCTTTAGATAATTACAACGCTTTAAGCCTGGATCAGAAGGGGGCAGCCGCCAAGCTGCTATCATCCCGGTGGGGTGCTACCAGCAGCAGCGCGCCTATAAACGGTAACCTGCAGGTGGCCGGTGGTTTTACTTCCAAAGGCAACAGCAATAAAAAGCTGGGTGGCATATTTGCCCTGAACTATAATAGAACCGGACGGTATGTAAAAGCAGAACGAGCTTTGTACCAGGTAGCCGACGGACGTAAGTATTATGACTTTGACGATAATGTATATACGGATAATGTTTTGGCCGGCGCACTGGCTAACCTTACTTTCCAAAGCGGTGTGAACAAGCTTAGCTGGAAAAACTCCTATAACATTACCAGCAGCGATCAAACTTTGCTCCGTACCGGCCAGCGCTATGATGCAGATACTTTTAATGTACGCTCACAGGAATTATATTTTAAGTCGAACCGGCTTTTTAACTCCCAGCTGATAGGCGATCACTTTTTCAAGCTTAGCAATATTAAATTAAGATGGAACGGCAACTTCTCATATCTGGTACAAAATGTACCTGACCTGAGAAGGCTGGTGTATAATTCCACTGACGGGCCTAATGGTACTTATTTTGTAAAAGCGGGCGTAGGGGAAAACTCCGGCAGCCCTATTAATGCCGGCCGGTTTTACTCCAAGCTGGATGAGAAAGTATACGGCGGCGGCCTGGATGCAGCCAAAAATTTTAAATGGTTAAACCAGCAGCAGCAAATTAAAATAGGCGGCCTTTACCAGCGTAAGAACCGCACCTTCACTTCCAGGGCGCTTGCCTTAACCGCTTTGGAAAGCACTTATACCAATAACCCGGCATTGTATCAATTACCGGCCGATAAAATATTTGCCCCGGAAAATTTAGGCGCTGGTAAGTTCTTTTACTTTGATCCAACCGAACCAACGGATTCCTATACTTCCTCTTCTAACCTGGGAGCAGGATACCTGCAGTTTGACAACCAGTTTGGAGAGAAGCTGAGATTAGTTTGGGGGGTACGTGCAGAAATATTTTCACAGCAGCTGAAATCCAATAACAAAACCAGCTACGATCAAAGTAATACGGACATCTTACCATCCGTGAACATTACTTACCAACTGAACCCAAAAACAAACCTGCGTTTAAGCGGCTCCCAAACAGTGGCCCGGCCTGAGTTCAGGGAAGTAGCCTCTTTCCGTTTCTTTGATAACGATAAGGTAGGGGTAGTATATGGCAATCCGGATCTTAAGCGCAGCAAGATCACGAATGCAGACCTGCGTTATGAATTATACCCGGCTGCAGGCGAGGTGTTAACACTGGGTGTTTTCTACAAACATTTTGACCGGCCTATAGAATCTACATATACCGTTAACTCCGGTACGCCTACTTTCTCCTACGCCAATGCAAAAACTGCAAGAAGCCTGGGAGCAGAGCTGGAGTTCAGGAAAAAGCTGGATTTCTTTGGTGCTGCGCTGTTGGAAAAATTCACCCTGTTCTCCAACGTAGCGGTGATCAATAGTAAGGTGCAGTACCCTGATGATTATGCCGGTGAGCTGGAATCAAGACCCATGCAGGGACAGTCGCCTTTTGTAATTAACGGCGGCCTGCAGTTTGAAAATGCGGCTTCCGGTACCAACGCCACTGTACTGTTTAATATGATCGGCCGCCGGGTGTACCAGGTGGGGAACGCAGATTTCCCCAGCATATGGGAAGCACCCCGTCCTTTACTGGACTTCCAGGTATCACAGCGCCTGTTCAAAAATGCAGAGATCAAGCTCACTGTATCAGATATCATTAATAAGAAAGCCATCTTTTACCAGGACATGAACGAGAACAAGCATTACGATGAGGCAGGCGATTACAAAGCCTTCCAGTTCAGGTATGGCACCAACTACGGCTTATCATTTACCTATAGTTTTTAATCTAACACCAATTTTATAAATGTTTACTCAAAAAAGAATGCACATGAAGAAATTTGCGTTACTTGCCTTTGCCGGCGCACTGGCTCTGGCATCCTGCAGCAGCGATGATGACAACAATCCTAACCCGCCCGCTGGTGGTGGCGACAACCCGGATACCTTAAAAACTTCCGTTACTACCAGCACTACTTTGAAAGCTGATAAAGTACACTACCTGAATGGTGTAGTATTTGTAAAGAACAATGCTACCCTTACCATTGAACCCGGTACTATTATCAAAGGTATTAAAGGTTCCAAAGCTACCCTGATCGTTACCAAAGGCGCCAAATTAGTGGCTGCCGGTACTGTTGATAAGCCCATCGTATTTACTTCTAACCAGGCTGCCAACGCCAGAGCGCATGGTGACTGGGGAGGTATTGTACTGGTAGGTAAAGCTAAAGTGAACACTACCTGGAATGGTGTGGCCGGCCGCCGCGTGGTGGAAGGTTTTAGCGCTGCTGACCGTGACTCTTACAAAGATGATATCATAGGCGGTGGCGATGATGACAGCGATAACTCCGGTACACTGAAATATGTTCGTATTGAATATGGTGGTATTCCGTTATCAACAGAAGCTAACTCAGAATTGAACGGTCTTACTTTTGTAGCTGTTGGTTCAGGTACTACTATTGATCACATACAGGTAAGCTATTCCGGCGATGATTCTTATGAGTGGTTTGGCGGTACTGTAAATGCCAAATACCTGGTAGCTTTCAGCGGTGTGGATGATGATTTTGATACCGACAATGGTTTCCGCGGTAAAGTGCAGTTTGGCGTTAGTATCCGTAACAAAGACCTGTCTGACGTTACAAACGCTTCCGGTGCATCCAACGGTTTTGAATCTGATAACGAAGAAAATCCACCGGCTACACCCAGCAGTCCTAATACTGCCCCGGTATTTTCCAACATGACCATCCTGGGTCCTGGTGTTATAGGCGATGGTACTTTACCTGCCGGCCATGTATTTAAAAGAGGTGCGCACATCCGCCGCGCCAGCCAGCTGTCACTGTACAATTCTGTGATCGCAGGTTTCCCTACCGGTTTACTGCTGGATGGTGATCAAACTGTTAAGTATACAATTGCCGGTACACAGGCTGTTAAAAATACTTTCGTTGGCATGGCAGCTTCCAAGAAGCTGGATGCAGTTGTAACAGCAGCAGTTACTTTTGATGTAACTGCCTGGTTTAATACTGCTGCCTTTGCAAATAATGTTAGCCTGAACACCGCTGCTGATCTGAAATTAACTAACCTGACCAGCTTAACCGCGATCGATCCCAAGCCGCAGGCCGGATCTCCGCTGCTGAATAAAGCCGCTTTTGCAGATGCTAAAGTAGCAGATGCATTCTTTACAAAAGTTACCTATGTAGGTGCTTTTGCAGAAGGCGATACCTGGTTAGCTACCTGGACAAACTTTAACCCGAACGCTGCTGCATATTAATAGTATGCTCCGGTAATAAATAAGTTTGTTTATTTAATTAAGCGTAAGCGTAGATTTTCATAAACTGTTCAAGTACCGTCCTGCTTTTTAGCGGGACGGTTTTTTTATGCTTAATTATTAAGCATAAAAAAGATGGTTCCGTACAGGGGCCATCTTTTTTTTACATCAACACTAAACTTAATATTCCCGTAACAATCCCATAACACTGCTTATCTATTTTCGGAAAATATGCGAACTGAACGGGGTTAACCCGAAGGGGATGCTCATTCCTTAACCTTAAACTTTAAGAAATAGAAGATTCTATCAGCCTAAAACCCATAAAACAGCACATATCACATCATAATTGATCTGTAATAATGTGAAGATCATAGTCGCGCCTGCGAGTTAACATTAATTTAATATTCCGTTAACATACGCATAATGTGGCAAGGGTACGTTTGCGTCAAAATTCAAAAGACGTGAACAGGATTCTCTACGCAATTTTATTACTGGCCGGTTGTTTTACGCTTACAGCAACCGGACTGTATGCACAAGTCACCACTTCCCAGATCACGGGTAAGGTCACCAATGCCAAAGGTGAAAACCTGCCCGGTGTTACGGTAGTAGCCGTAAATACCAGCACCGGCGCTAAATCCGGAGCACAAACCAATGCCGATGGCCGCTACATTTTACCTAACCTGAATCCCGGCGGACCTTACACCATCAGTGTATCCTTTATAGGTTATAAAAAAGATGAACGGGCCGATATTAACCTGGGCCTGGGCGCCAGCAGCTTTAACTTTAAGCTGGAAGAAGAATCTACTGCTTTAACTGAAGTAGTGGTAGTAGGCGCCAATGCTCCTAAAAGCGGCCGTATAGGACAGGAGCAGCTGAAAACCCTGCCCAGCCTTAGCCGCAGCTTACAGGATTTTACCCGCGTTACCCCGCAAAGTAATAACAACTCTTTCCTGGGTACCAACTTCCGTTATAACAACGTAACGCTGGATGGTGCTATTAATAACGATGCTATTGGTTTTAGCCCTTCCCTGGGCGGCCAAACCAACGCCTCCGGCCAGCCGGGCAGCAGCACCCGTACCAACCCGGTATCACTGGATGCTATCCAGGATATACAGGTGTACCTGGCGCCGTATGATGTGAAGATCGGTAACTTCTTAGGCGGTAGTATTAACGCCGTTACCCGCAGCGGTACCAATGAATTCCATGGCTCCGTATACGGTTATGGCCGTGGCGCTTTTATGATCGGTAAGAATAACGCCGGTGATGGTTCCAAACTGCCTTCTGATTTTCATGATTACCAGACTGGTGTTCGTGTAGGCTTTCCCATTATAAAAGATAAGCTGTTCTTCTTCAGCAATGCGGAAATTACCCGCCGCCGTGATCCTGTGATCCTGGCTGCCGGTTCTGCAGATATGCCCCTGATAAGCGTAGCGCAGGCCGAACAGATCTCCCAGCATATGCAGTCGTTAGGTATTGATGCCGGTACTTATGGTAATACCAGCATTTACTCCAACTCCAACAAGTTCTTTAACCGTTTGGACTGGCACATTAACGACAAACACCAGTTATCTATCCGCAACAATACCATTACCTCACAGGCTACTAACCTGGAGCGTGACCAGCAGAACTTCCGTTTTGGCGGCATAGACTACAAGCAGGTGAACAACCAAACCTCTACGGTAGCCGAGCTGAAAAGCCAGTTTTCCAATACCCTCTCCAATAGCTTGATCGTTGGTTATTCCAGCATTCATGACTACCGCGATCCGGTTTCCGATCCTGCTGTACCGCAGATCCAGATCAAATCAGGTCCCGGCACCATTTTCCTGGGTACAGACCGTGAGGCCAGCATTTTTAACATGAAGCAGAAAACCTTTGAGTTTACCGATAACGTAACCATCTTCAAAGGCAATCATAACATTACCATTGGTACGCACAACGAATTATATAACATTACCTATGGTTTTGTGAACTCCTGGAATGGCCGTGTGGATTATGATTCCGTTAATGCTTTCCTGGCAGACAAGCCTTCCCGTGTACGCGGTAACTTTAACTATACCAACAATACCCGCGATTACATAATGGCTAACCCGCCGGCAGCATTTAAAGTACAGCTGTATAGCCTGTATGCACAGGATGAAATTCTGCTGGGCGACCATTTCAAATTAACACCTGGTATCCGCCTGGATTATACCAACCTGCCCAACATGCAGCCGCTGAGTGATAAAACCACCGGCGCACCGGTAGATCCTAACTTTGGCACTACTTATTCTTATACCTTACCCAAGGACATTAAGAATGATTACCTGAATAATGTACAGATCTCTCCGCGTTTAGGTTTCAACTATGATATTAAAGGCGACCAGAGTATTGTACTGCGCGGTGGTACCGGTTTATTCACCGGCCGTATTCCGTTTGCATGGTTAGGTTATGCCTATTACAACAACGGGGTAACTTATGGTGCATATGATACCAAGTTTGGTTACAAAACCGATACAGACCGCCCGGTAGCAGGTTCCAACCCGGTTTCTACCTCTCCTAACGGTATTGCGCAATTCGTAAGCGCACAGGGCAAGGATGTGCATGATGCAAAAGGCGCTACCCAGGTAGATATGATCGATAATAACTTTAAAATGCCGCAGATGTGGAGAAGCAGCCTGGCGCTGGATTACAGCACCCCTGATCAATGGCGTTTTACGGTAGAAGGTATTTATACCAAAACTATTCATGACCTGCGTTTTCAACAGGTGAACCTGGTAGATAATCCTATCTATTACGAAGCATATGACAAACAGCACCAGCAGCCTATTTTCAGCGGCAACAAAATAAACCCGCTGTACACTAATGCTTACCAGCTGTCAAACACAGACCAGGGTTACCGTTACAGCATTACCGGCCAGGTGAACAAACGTTTTGGTTTTGGTTTGAATGTAATGGCAGCCTATACCTACGGCCAGTCTAAAGACATTACCAACGGTATCCGTAACTCTATGGAATCAAACTGGCAGCTGAACCAGGCGCTGAATCCCAACAACCCGCAGCTGGCATATTCTAACTTCGACATCCGCCACCGTATAGTAGCTACGGCTAACTACCGCCTGGATTGGAATAAGAAAGGCAAGTTCATTTCCAGCTTTGCATTGTTCTTCAATACCTCTTCCGGCGTACCGTTCTCTTACGGTTTCCTGAATGCTACTATACAGGGCACACCGCAACAGGTTAGCCTGGTATACATCCCGAACAAGGGTGAAACCGTTAACTTCTTTGCTGATAAGCCCAATGGTGGCGCTACTGCAGTACAGCAGGCTGCTGCCTTTGATGCCTATATTGATGGCAACAAATACCTGAGCAGCCGCCGTGGCCAGTTCACCGAACGTAATGGCGGCCGTACTCCCTGGAATACCCAGGCCGACTTCCGCTTTACACAGGACTTTAACCTGAAAGCGGGTAATCGTACCCACACTATCACGCTTACTTATGATATAGTGAACCTGACCAACCTGCTGAACAAGAACTGGGGTATTCAGTACTTTTCACCCAACACGTTCAACTCTACCGCCAGTGTAGGTTTAACGTCCGCTTCAAAACCAGCTAATGCAGCTACCGATTATCCGAAATACACCTGGTCTGATCCGGGAACACCTTACTCCAAGGACTTCTTCGGATCCCGCCACCAGATGCAGTTAGGCTTGCGTTACAGCTTCTAAGCGCTTAATATATTGTTTTCTGAAAAGCGTTCCGGTGTAAGCCGGGACGCTTTTTTATTACGGATGCTAATTAACAGTTTGGTAACCTGTTTTTATTGGGCGCAGGATCGTGTCAGATGCCAATACATCTATCAGTGACTGGACCTCTACTTTTTATGTAGGGTTTAATGGAGATTGATACACGTAATAGATATCATGACAAAGGGCTGTGCTTCTTGCGAAGCACAGCCCTTTGCTTATAAGTAGTCAGCTGAATTATTTCAGGTTTGCGGCATATTTCTCCGGGTTCTTATCAAACACACCTTTGCAGGTAGGGGAGCAGAAGTGCACGGTATCGCCTTTGTATACGCTATATTCCACATAGCTGGTATCATAAGGCATTTCGCAGATCGGGTCGCCCATTCTGCCTAACGCGATGAGGGTTACCGCACTAACGGTAGAATCTTCCATGGCTGTTTCCTGCATGGGAGCTTGTTTGGCGGTGCTGCCGCAGGACATTAAGCCGGCAGCAACAGCAAAAGCAAAAAGTAATTTTTTCATGGCGGAAAATATTTACAGGTTCTCTTCTTTAGCAATGCGCAGCACCGTAATACGGTAATGCAGTTTCAGGCTTAAACCCAGCACGGTACCACATAATGCAGCTAGCAGCAGCATGGTGCCGGTAAAGGTTTCCAGGAAATGAAAAGCCTGCGGAGCGTAAGGCAGCAGGGCAACGATCACAGCAAACAACAATATATTGCGCAGCTCTTTCCGGTATTGTTTCACTAAAGTCAGCATGGTCTTGATCTTTTAAAACGCCACAAATATACGGTAAAAAGCCGTGGCCCGCACAACAATAGCTGTGCGGGCCACGGAGGTTCATATTAGCGGGAATTACCAGATCACCACACGGGCAGTATCTGCAAGCACCATTTTGCCGCTGGTGCAGCCCCAGGCATCCTGGAACTCTTTCATATGCGGCAGCGGGCCGTTAATACGGAAACGGGCCGGGGAGTGCGGATCCGTCTGGATCTGGTTGCGCAGTGCGGCATCGGTTGTATTACCATGCCATACCTGCGCCCAGCCCAGGAAGAAACGCTGTTTCCAGGTGAAACCGTCTATGGGAGCGGGTTCTTTACCATTAAAGGATTGTTCCAGCGCATGGTAGGCCAGGGTTAAACCACCCAGGTCAGCCACGTTTTCGCCAATGGTTAAAGCGCCATTGATCTTGAAACCCGGTTGGGCTTCTATGGTGCTGAAATAATCAATATAACGTTTGGTAAGCTTATCAAAGTTTGCGCGGTCAGCGGCGCCCCACCAGTTTTTCAGGTTACCATCAGCATCAAACTGGGAGCCCTGGTCGTCAAAACCATGGGTAAATTCATGCCCGATCACCGCGATAATACCACCATAGTTAATAGCATCATCTGCGTTAGGGTTAAAGAAGGGCGGTTGCAGGATACCGGCCGGGAACACTACTTCATTATTCAGCGGGTTGTAGTAAGCATTCACGGTTTGCGGTGTCATTAACCATTCTTTCTTATCTACGGGCTTGCCTATTTTAGCAACTGCTTCATTGTTATCGTAGTAAGCAGCAGCCACCAGGTTTTCAATAAGGGTGCCGGGGCCGATCTTGATGGAAGAATAATCTTTCCATTTATCAGGATAACCGATCTTGTAGGTAAAGGAGGCCAGCTTTTTATGCGCCATTTTTTTAGTGGAGTCGCTCATCCAGGTCAGCTTGTCAATTCTTTCTCCATATACTTTACGTACATTCTCGATCATATCAGAAACTTTCTGCTTGGAGCTTTCCGGGAAATATTTTTTGGCAAATAATTTACCCAGGGGCATGCCTAAAGTACCGTCTGTAGAGCGGATGGCCCTTTCAGTACGTTTCTTCTGCTCTTTCTGACCGCTCATTACGGTAGCATAGAAGCGGAAGTTGGCGTCATCAAATTTCTTAGGCAGGAAACTGGCGAAATGGCTCAGCAGCTGCCAGCGGGTGTACAGCTTCAGGGTTTCCAGCGGGGTAGCTTTCAACAGCGCGCCGGCATTCTTCACATAAGGTTTATCTTCAACGATAACGGTATCACTTTTAATACCCTGCTCGCTGGCGTAAGATTCCCAGTTGAATTGGGGAGCCAGTGTTTTCAGCTCGCTGAAAGCAACTTTATTGTAGGTTTTAACCGGGTCGCGGCGCTGTACGTTGGTAAGCTGCAGCTTGGCCAGCTTGGTTTCAAAATCCAGCAGGGTTTTTCCGGGATCCTTATCCGTGAAACCAGCCATCTGGAACATGGTATCTACATGGGATACAAACTGTTTCCGCACATTTACGGTGTTGGAATCCGTACGGTCATAATAGCTTCTTTCGCGTAAGCTTAAGCCGCCCTGTGAAGCGTATAATGCATTCATGCTGCTGTTGCGGGCATCGGCATCTATACCGAACATTTCAAAGGTGGGAATGCCCATCTTCTGTAATTCGCCGCTTACTTTAGACCAGTCTTCCAGTGTTTTGATCCCATTGATCTTATCAAGATAGGGTTGCAAAGGTGTAATGCCCAGCTTTTCAATGGTAGCGGTATCCAGGAATGATTTGTAATAATCAGCGATCTGCTGTTCTTCCGTACCTTTTTTAAGTTCTGTTTGCTGGGTGATCTCTGCTATAATGCCTTTTAGCCTTACTTCCTTGTTCTCTTTATCCAGTACGTTAAAGGCGCCCCAACGGCTTTCTGTGGAGGGGATGGGGTTATTTTTTTTCCAGTTGCCATTCGCAAAATCGTCAAAGTCGTCACAGGGTTTGTAGCTGGAGTCTATGGAGCTCAGATCATAGGCGGGCACTTTGGTTGAGTCGGTGGCCACCTGCTCTGATGTACTTTGTGAATTGCAGGCCGCCATAGATGAAGTTATGGCTGCCAGCAACAATAGCTTTACAGCATGCTTTTTGTTCATAAGTAAAACAGGTTTAGTTTTTAAATTTACACGAATTAAAGATTATTTAACGGATTTGGCGGTTACAGTCCGGAAAATTTGATAGCCGGTTCACTGTCAACTAATTTAGCTAGGTTTGTAAGTATAAAAAGAGTACAGATGTCTTCGAAGTTCGGATTATTCAGGTTTCTCAGTATTATCAGCTTATTGATAGCAGGCTTTTTTACCCTGATAATGTTGTTGGCTTTACTGGTTACACCGGCTTTATCTGCGGTGCTTATTTTTGTATTGTTAACCGGATCGGTGGTGATCCACAGCGTGTTAAGCCTTTCTCTTCAGCAAAGCCTGAAAGACCCTGCCAAACCCCTGAAATCCAATACGCCGGGCGGCATCCGCATTATGGGGTTCATGGCTATTTTTTATGCCGTGATGCTGATCACCAATGGTATTTATGGTCTTGTACACCTGGATGAAATGTTGCAGGAGGCCATGAAGCAGCTGCCTAAGAACCAGCCGGTGCCCAGTGTACAGGCCATGCGTAGCTTAATGACCGGTTTGGTGATCGTGCTGGTGCTGCATGCCGTTGGTGTGCTGATCAACTGTGCTTTATCTTTTGGCTACCTGAGGCAGTGGCAGGAGAAAAAACAATAACTATAAAATTATGGAGCCTTTAGCAGAACGTTTAAGACCGGCAGCGCTGGATGAACTGGTGGGACAGGAACATTTGACCGGGGAAGGCAGTATTTTGCGTAAAGCGCTACAGCAGGGCAAAATACCTTCCATGATCCTGTGGGGCCCGCCGGGCGTAGGCAAAACCACTATCGCCAACATTGTTGCCCATACACTGGAAGTTCCCTTTTATACATTGAGCGCCATATCTGCCGGTGTAAAGGAAGTACGGGAAGTGATAGAGATAGCCCGCAGGCAGGGCCATGCCGTATTGTTTATTGACGAGATCCATCGCTTTAATAAATCCCAGCAGGATGCTTTACTGGGCGCCGTGGAAAAGGGGATCATTACCCTGATCGGCGCTACTACAGAAAACCCTTCGTTTGAAGTGAATGCGGCCTTACTGTCGCGCTGCCAGGTATATGTGCTGAAACCCCTGGGAGAGCCGGAGTTGCGGCAGCTGCTGCAGCAGGCTATGCAAAAAGATGAATGGCTGCGGGAAAAGAACATCAACATCAAAGACACCACTGCGTTGCTGAATATTTCAGGCGGCGACGCCCGTAAGCTGTTAAACCTGTTTGAGCTGGTAGTGGATACCCTGCAGGAAGACCCGGTGGTGATCACCGATGAAAAGGTGATGGACATTGCACAGCAGCGTATTGCTATTTATGATAAGGCCGGGGAACAGCATTATGATATTATTTCTGCCTTCATCAAATCCATCCGCGGCAGCGATCCTAACGGGGCCGTATACTGGCTGGCGCGCATGATAGCAGGTGGGGAGGATGTAAAGTTCATTGCCCGCCGAATGGTGATACTGGCATCGGAAGATATTGGCAATGCCAACCCTAATGCGCTGTTGCTGGCTACCAACTGTTTTCAGGCGGTGAGCCTGATCGGTTACCCGGAGGCCAGAATCATTCTTTCGCAGTGCGCTACTTACCTGGCGTCATCTCCCAAGAGCAATGCCTCTTATATGGCTATTGGTGCTGCGCAGTCTATAGTATCCCAAACCGGCGATCTGCCGGTACCACTGCATATCCGTAACGCCCCTACGAAACTGATGAAGGATCAGGGTTATGGAAAGAACTATAAGTACTCCCATGACTTCCAAAACAATTTTGAAGCCCAGGAATATTTGCCGGATGAAATAGTCGGTACCAAACTTTATGATCCTGGGAAGAATGCAAGGGAGGATGAGCTGCGGCGGTATCTGAAAGCGATGTGGAAAGAGAAGTACAATTATTAATGTGCAGATGTGCAAATATGCAGATGTGCAAATGAGTTTAATGTGTTAGTGAAAAGATGAGTAAATGAGTAATGCACAAAATTCGCTTTGATCCATCTGCACATTTGCATACCTGCACATCTGCATATTTTCATTTCTCCTTCGCCAGTATCTCAAACTCCGTTTTAATCTCCTCTCCGTCTTCATCTACTAATGTGATAGTATGCTTGCCAGGCGCAGGATGCAGCGCCATCTGGTGAAACTCTGTAGTAGTGCCTACATAGGTGTTATCCAGGTGCCAGTAAATATGCGCATTGGCATCGCGGTGGGTAGCGGTGAAAATGGTTTGCCCCGGCTGCCCATCAATTTCAATGGGTACAAAAATGCGGGTATTGGGGCGGGGGTAAATAAGCTCCATGGGTGCTTTGTCCTGCGTTAGCGTGGCCAGGCAGTCTGGTTTATAAGGGGGCAGGGGCTGGTAATTATTTTTGGAGCGATAGTAAAATTCCATGGAAGGCGGCAGTACAAACCAGGGCTTGTGCTGCATTTGATCCGGCGCTTCACAGTTGGCCGTAACCCGCCACTGACCCGTATGATCCAGGTGAATGAGCTGGTGATACGGACATACACCCATTCTTAAACCCGTCACCGGCACCCATAAAGAATCCTTATCCGGGCAGGCATCGCCGGCACGGTAGCCGCTCTGGCGGCATACTTCAATTTTACGCAGCTTGTTATACGGTGTAGCAAACCAGCCGCTGGTATGCAGCAGGCGGAATATATCAAACATTACCGGTGCTGCAGTAGCCACACCTATCAGGCCCGGACGGCCTTCCCCATCGGCATTACCCACCCATACGCCTACCACATATTGCGGGGTAACGCCCAGGGCCCAGCCATCCCGGAAACCAAAGCTGGTACCGGTTTTCCAGGCTACCCGTTGGGAGGAGGAGAATTGCTGCCATAATAATTCCTCACCCGGGCGCATTACTTCTTCCATGGCCTGAAAGGCGTACCAGATAGCGCCTGCATCTAATACGCCGGCATTGCTGAGCGTATGTTCAGAAGGGCGCTGTACACCTTTTACATAATTGGGGGCATGTATATCGTCCGGGTCATATTTACCCTTGTATTGGTCCAGGTGCAGCAGGGTACGGGCCATGCTGGCGTACATGCCGCTCATTTCCCACAAAGTGGTTTCACCGCCGCCTAAGATCATTGACAGGCCGTAATGATCTGCCGGACGGTTGAGCGTAGTAATACCCATTTTTTTCAGCAGCGCATGAAAGCGCTCATAACGGTATTGCTGTAACATACGCACGGCCGGTATGTTCAGGGAGCGGGAAAGTGCGCGGGATGCCGGTACTGCGCCATCATAACCCAGGTCAAAGTTTTGCGGGGTATAACCGGCAATTTGCGTTGGAATGTCGGGTACTAAAGTATGCGGCAGCAGCAAACCATCGTTCAGCATGGCGGCATATAATACCGGTTTTAATGTGCTGCCGGGGCTGCGGGGAGCCTGTATCACATCCACATGGCTTTCCAGCTCCGGATCAGCAGGACTGTAAATATTGCCAACATAAGCCAGCGTATTGCCGGTTTCTACATCCAGTACAATGGCTGCGGCGTTATTGATACCATTGGCTTTGTACTGGCGCTGGTAACGTTCTATAATGCCGGTTACATTGCGTTGCAGATCGGCTTCCACAGTGGTGCGGATGCGGGTGGTGCCCTGCTGTTTTTGCTGAACCATATCCTGCCGGAAATGATCCAGCAAATGCGGCGCCCATTGTGGCAAGGGTAAGGGCTGTTCCGGCAGAGGCTCCAGCTTGGCCAGGCGACAGCTAAGACTGTCCATACGATGCTGCCGGTATAATTTATCCAACAGCTGGTTACGTTTAGCCATCAGCGTTTGCCGGTTGCGGCCGGGGTGCACCAGGGCCGGGCTATTGGGTAGTACAGCCAACGCGGCCATCTCGCCCCAGGAGAGCTGCTGTGCGCTGCGGCCGTAATAACGCCAGGCAGCCGCTTCCAGCCCTACTACGTTGCCGCCAAAAGGGGCATTACCGGCATAGAGGGCTAAGATCTTTTTCTTGGAAAAGGAAAACTCCAGGCGGGTAGCCAGCACGGCCTCCACCAGCTTTTGCCAGAGGTTGCGCGGTTTATTACGCGCCAGCCGTATTACCTGCATGGTAATGGTGCTGCCACCGCTTACTACTTTATGGCGGCCCAGGTTTTGTTTAATGGCCCTGCCCAGCGCCAGCGGGTCTACTCCCCAGTGGTAATAAAAACGTTTATCCTCGTAGGTAGTAATACATTGGGCAAATTTATCCGGAACGGTATTGGCAACCGGGAAGCGCCATTGCCCGTCTGCCGCTATGGTAGCGCTTAACAGCTCGCCGTTGGCATCTTCGATCACATAAGAGGTGGGAGTGGTAAAGAGTTTGGCGGGTAACAGGAAATAATAAGCGATAAGCAGCACTGCAGCACCCAGCAACCACCATTTCTTACGTACCATCCATTGCCGCATAGCCTAAGTTTAATTACGAATTATTAATTACGACCCCGCCTAACGGGGCATGAATACCATTGAAAATAATTATGGTATGAGTAATTACGAATGTGATTGAAGCGGATTGTGTATGCAGTTGCCAATTGTACTAATTAATTACGCCCCCAACCAAAGCGGGGGCATAATTAACCATTCGTAATTATTTAATGATCTCTACCCATTTCCCCGGTGCAAAGTCATGAATAGTATTATCATACATGGCTTCGCAGGAGGTGGCCGGTAAATAGTAACGGCCTAAATAGGTGGCATTCAGCAGCACATTATACGTATGAGTTTTGTTTTCCTCAATGTTAAAGTAAGTGTACACCCGGTCGTCACGGATATCCATATACGTAAACGGTGATTGTGAAAATGCGCTGTCGCTTTCCAGCAGGCGGGTGTTCAGTATTTCCCAGCCTGAGGGGAAGATCTGGCTGAGCGCCATTTGCTCATAATACCCGCGTTTACCGGGGTTGCGGATGGTAACGGTAGCCATAAAGTCCGTGCCCTGTGATAAGGTGGCCGGGTCGATGGGTTTACCGCTGCGGGTGCTGTACTTCACCTGCATATCCAGCACATCCGGGTTATGCGCGGCCACCGGTTCCTGTCCGGCTTCCGGCTGCCCTTGCAGAATAAGGCGTGCATACAGCACATTCTGCCCGTTGTTCTGCAGGCTTACATTACCTGCTGCACCGGTAAAGGTTACCGGTATTTGCGTAATATATGAGTTGCCGTTTACGCTGCCCTTAGCATTGTTCAGCTGGTAGGTAAAGTTCATTTTACTACCGCTGGTATTGCTGCCGCAATATTTGGCAATGGCTATTAACGTATACGCAGTGGTTTGGGTGCTGTACCAGCTTTCCTGTGATAACAGGGCGGCTATTTGTTTTACCAGCTCACCGGCGCGTGCGCGCTGGCCCATGGCCGTGAGGGTTTCCAGTATCATAGCTTTATCGCGCAGGTCAGAGCCAAAGGTGCCGCCCAGCTGGTTGTATGGTTTTACCTCTGTAGGTAAGTTCTTAATTAAGGCATTGGCTACTTCCGGTTGCCCGCTCAGGCGGTAAGTGGCTGCCAGCCGCCATTTGGCGGGTACGGATAAATATTTGAACTCCTTCAGCCGGTTCATAGCGCCCAGTTCCGGTACTTTAGCCAGTGCCAGCAGGTACAGGCGGTATGATTGTATTAAATCGCCACCATAGAAGTTATAGGTGCTGGGCGCCCAGGTGGCTGCTTTGTTGCGCTGGTATTTTTTCCACTGGTCCAGCAGGCCGGGAGGCAATGCATAGCCTTTGCCCTGTGCTTCCAGCAGGAAATGGCCTGCATAGTTAGTGCCCCATTCATCAGAGGTACCTTCACCCGGCCAGTAGCTAAAGCCACCATCAGACGCCTGGAAACCTTTGAGGCGGTTAATGCCTGCTTTAATGTTATGATCTATTTCCGCCTGCTGGCTGGACTTCAGATCAGTAAGCTGGTTCAGCATCAGCTGCGGGAATACGCTGGAGGTAGTTTGCTCAATACAGCCATGCGGATACTGGATCAGGTAGTTGAGGCGTTTGGCCAGGTTCAGTGGCGGAATGGTTGATACTTCCAAGGTGCCGCTGTTAGTGCCTGCCATACCCACAGGGCTAAACGCAGTATTCCATACGCCGTGTGCTTCCAGGGTGTTTTCCAGCGTACTGGTGATCACAGGGTTGGGGTTGCGCACCTGCAGCTCGGTTGCTTCTTCGGCCCGCTCACTGCCGCTGCTGGCAGTTACTTTCACTTTGGCTACGCCTACCTGCGCTTTCACACGCACATCGAAATACACCATTTGTTCGCCCGGCTGGGAGAAGGTTACGGTTTTGGTATTTTCTCCCACCACTTCCAGCAGGTTGTTGGTGCTAAGGGTAACCGTGGCATTGCGGATATTATTTTCCAGCCCGAATACGGTAACGGGCAGCTGAATGGTTTCTGTAGGGCCCAGCACACGCGGTAAGGAGGTTAACAGCATGAGCGGTTTTTTCACCGCAGCGGTTTTCTCCGTCATACCATATGCGCCATCCTGCCCGGCTACTACCATGGCTTTTACGGAGCCAATGTAAGGAGGCAGCTTAAAGTTGTGCGTTTGCGACTGGCCTTTTTTCAGGTAAAAAGGTCCCATGAATTTAACCACCGGTTTAAAGCGGTTGGCTTTGGCGTTGCTGGCGCCACGGTCTATTCCTTCATCACCGCCTATGCTTAAAATACGGTCCATATCAGCACCCCAGGCGCCGATCACATGATCAAACAGGTCCCATGTTTTTACGCCCAATGCTTCCCGTGCATAGAAAGCGCTGTGCGGGTCCGGCGTTTTAAAGCGGGTAAGGTCCAGCAGGCCTTCATCTACCAGGGCAATGGTGTAGGTCATAGCTTTGCCTTTGGCTTCTGATACGGTAATGCTGGCTTCCTGCTCCGGCCGTAGTGTAGCCGGCAGCTTTATCTGTGGCGATAGTATTGTGTTCTGGTCTGATACTGCAATGGGAATGGTGCCGTACATACGGATGGGCAGATCGTTCACCGTTTGCGCATGCGGCTGCAGCAGGCTAACGTTCACGTATATATTAGGGGCCATATTCTTTTCTGCCTTAAAGCTAAAGGTGGTTTGCCCTTTTTGTGTGCTTACCCATTCCGTTTTCAATACCCGGCTGCCGGATTCAATGCTTACCAGGCCACGCCCGCCTTCACTGCTCGGGATAGTGAGGGTAATATTGTCGCCTACGTTGTACTGTGTTTTATCGGATGTAAATACCAGCATGGCTGCTTCTGCAGGGTTTTCCTTTTGCATACGCTCCGCCCACCCCGGCCAGTCAATATACACTGTTTGGCCGCTGGTATGGCCGCTTTGCAGGTCTTTTACCCTTACCAGGTAACGGCCCCAGTCCGGGTAGCTGATCTGCAGGTTCCAGTCGCCTTTACCATTGTGCAGCGTAACGGTCTCTTTTTTCAGCAGCTGGTTATAGCTATCCTGTGTAAAATTGCTGAGGTCTTCATTCTCACTTTCATCCCACCACCAACGCCAGCGGATCTTGTACAGCTCTACCTGTACCTCATGGTCGCCGGGCAGCAGGTTGCCCTGCTCATCTACGTTCACCAGGCTTATTGCGTGCGGCTTATCGGTAAGCAGCATGCCTGTTAAGCGGTCGCCCTGCGGCATGCGCAGGCCCGCATAAGAAGCAAAGGGATTATAGGGCATGGAAAAGTGATCAATACTAAAATCGCCACCCGGCTCAAACACCTTCACTTCAAAATTGGCTTTCAGCTGGCCGGGCGCCAACTTACCCAACGGCAGGTCTGCACTTACATTGGCGGATCCGTTTTCGCCCAGGACGCCTTCAAACAGGGTTTTATCTTCTGTTTCAAAATGAGTAACCGGGTCATCGAACGCATAATCCGTAAACTTGGGGAAGCGGGTGGTTTGTGAGCTCAACGACACATCTACCTTAGCCGATAAATGCTGGGCGGTGGCGCCAAACAGCCAGGCGGCAGAAAGGGTACCGGCGGTAGCCGATTTTTTGGACAAGGCTGCTTTGCCAAAATCCAGCTTTATTTTTAAGCGGTTAGGCTTCACGGTTTCTATGCGCAGGTTCTTCTGGAATACGGCGCCGCCTACTTTTACTTTAGCGCTCCAGCTGCCGGTAGGGTCTTCTGCGGCGGTGGCGGTAGTGAAATTATAGAAGCCGTTTAGTGACTGGTGCTGTGTTAAGCGTTTATACAGCTGGCCTTTAGGATTGTATAATTCTAAGGTAACCGGGTGATCTTCCGGCAGCTTTTTCTCCTTATCCTCTAAGATGAATGTAAGGAACAGGGAATCGCCAGGGCGCCATACGCCACGCTCACCATACAGGAAACCTTTGATACCGTTCTGCACTTCTTCCCCTTTCACATCAAAACGGCTCAGGGGCAGTGAGCTGCCATCATCCAGCTTCAGGTAACCGCGCTCGTCGCCTTTCTTGGCGATCAGCAGCCAGGGCTTGCGTTTCAGGTCAAAGAAGGCCATACCATCACCGTCGCTCTTGGTTTTATAGATCACCTGCTGCTGGTAATCCAGCAGCTCCAACTCTACGCCCATCAGCGATTTGGTATCGCGTATATCTGTTACCGCTACTACCATGCTGTTATCATTACCCCGTTTGGCCGTTAAGCCAATGTTGGATGCAATGATGTTGCGCGATACCCATTTGTCTTTGGCGTAGTAGGAGTTGGAGCAGGGCGATCCTCTTTCTTCCCAGTTATACCCGTAAGGGTAATAGCTATCATAGCGCTGCCAGAAGGAATCATCTTCGTCTATGGCATCGCCGTAGTAACGCTGTTCTTCTTCCTCTTCTTCCTCACTGCCGGCGTGGTCGCCACTTTCTTCGCTTTTGCAGGTTTGCAGCGCATAGGCTTTGCGGAAGCCCAGTGTTACGCGGTAAATAGCCCCGGGCTCTGTGCGCAGCAGCTTTTCCAGGTCAAGGAAAAATCGGTTGCGTTTGTGCAGGTTCAGGGATTTATCCATATCCAGGCGGATGGTTTTTTCCACTACGGGCTTGCCTACACGGCGCAGCTCCTGGTCGCCGTTCAGGCTATTGGTTTGCAGGTACTGCGGTATGTTCTGTTCATAAATTTTAATGATGGTTACATCTACGGCATTCAGGTTCACCGCTTCAAAAGGCAGGGCCAGCTTGCTGCTCTGGGGCAGTATAACCCCATTACCGGGTATGCTTACTGCAGGTAATGTGTTCTCAAAGTTCACATTGCCGGTCATGGTAGTGCCCAGGCGTTTATCCGTAATGTTCAGGATGCCTTCATTCACGGCAATGGTATAGTTACCTTCCAGGCGCGCAGGTGCAAATACTTTTACTTCACTGCCTTCTATAGAATAACGGAGGTCGGCCTGCCCGCTGATCCCGATCAAACCATCCAGGTTTTGCGCTACGCTGATGGGGTCAGAGAACTGCACCAGCAGGTGCTGCTCCGGTTCCGACACGGCGCGTATATCCAGCACTTTGAACACGCCTGCGGCTGGTACGGCAATACTTTTTTTGCCATCTATGTCTACTGATAATGGTTTACCATTCCAGGTCAGCTCCAGCGGGCGTTCTGTATTGCCCCTGCTGATGTTGGCAATGGTAAAGCGCGATGTTTTTTCTGCCGGGTTATGCTGCCAGGTAATGGGTAATGTTTGCCCGTTATAATGGTTGCTCACCAGCTTTTCTATCTGCTGCGGATCTTCCACATCGGCAGTATGTACCACGCCGGAAAAGGTCATTTTGTCCAGCGTGGCATTATCGGATGCTTTCAGGCCATTATCTTCCAGTGAAAAAGATGGTTTAATAACACGGAACTCAAAGTCGAAGGATGACAGGTCATCCGGCACTTTCAGCACTTTTGACAGGCGGAAAGTGGCATTGTATGTTTTACCTGGCTGCAGGTTTTCATCCGGCCTGAATTCAACGGTAGTGGCATCTACCCAATAGGCTTTCCCTTCAATATCCGGGCTGAATTTGAAAATATCACCTTCCAGGGGCTCGTTTTGTGTATGCGTTACGTTTACATTGCCGGCCAATTGTACACGAATAGTGCTTTGCTTGGAAATTACACCTGCAGTATAGGCCTCAATATACCGGGCCAATGCAGGGTTCATGACTTTTTTGGCTTGCTTGCATGCTGGTAACAATAACAACGCCACCAGGAAGGTGGTAAGAGCGGTAACAGCCGCGTACTTGAATTTGGGATACATTCTCTCTACTGGGTTTAGGTACGCATAAAGATAATGTAAAATGTATAATCAGATCGGCTTTTTATGCCAGGGCTGCAGCCGGTGCAGGCGGCGGATTATGACCATTTTTGCAGCGCTGCCAGGTTTGCTGCAGCTGATCAAAGAGGATGAAGGTGATCTTTTCTTTTTCGGCATTGCTGATATGCGCGCCTTTTACTTTGCGGTAATAAGTAGGCAGGCTCCAGTTACACTCGGTGCAAATACGGGTTTTAACGGCCAGGGGTAACTCGGTGAGCAGTTGGTGAATGTGCTGTAATGGATTAAATGACAGATTGGATTGTGGGCTCATGGCGGATATTTTTTTGGTTAACAATGTAATTACAAACTCACGTGGCTTCCTTTACATACGTTAATTTACTACCCCACGGTTTCATAAAATGTTTACATTTCTCAAAAAAATACCAGAAAAGTATTATTGTTATAACAGCATGGTATATACGAAAAAGCTCAGGAGGCCACTACCTTTCCTTTTTCCAGCTGTAATACCTTGGTTACAGAAGCAGGTATTTCTTCGGGGTAATGCGTTACAAAGATCAGGGTAAGCTCCATTACCGCGCACAGGGTATCTATTACCTGCTTAAAATGCTGTTTTTGCCGGCTGTCCAGCCCCTGGCAGGGCTCATCAAAAATAAGCAGGGGCGGGTCTTTTACCAGTGCACGGGCCAGCAGCGCCAGTCTTTGTATGCTTTCAGGCACCTGTTTAAAAGATTGTGTGCTGTATTGGTCAATGCCCAGTATTTCCATCCAGCCCTGGGCATGGGTAGTTTGCTCGGGGGATGGTTTACGCGTAGGGCCAATAATGTCAAAAAAGCCGGAACACACTACCTGCAGGCAATTGTTACCAGCAGGAAAATACTGGTGCAGCTCCGGGGATACAAACCCGATCTTACGTTTTATATCCCAGATGCTCTCCCCGCTGCCGCGCTTACGGTCAAACAGGTACAGCTCATTTGCATAAGCCTGCGGATTATCTGCATTAATGAGGCTCAGTAAGGTAGATTTACCTGCGCCGTTAGGCCCCAGCAAGGCCCATTTCTCATTGGGCTTTACGGTCCAGTTAATGTTATCCAGTATGGTATTCTCTCCGTACTGCACGTGCACATTTTCCATATGCACAATGGTATTAAATGCGCGGGGTGCAGGTTGTACCAGCGCCTGCAGCTTTTCTTCGTTAATAACCGGGCCATCATTTGCCGCTGCGGCAGTGGCAATGGGCAGCTGCTGAAACTCCTGGCGTGTATACCTGCCTGTTATAGCACCGTTATCCAGCGTAAGCACGTGGGTAATATTGTCCGGTATTTCTGTTGGATTGGTAACCAGCAGCACATTAATGCCGCTGGCAATGATCTGGTTCACCATATCCATAAAATGCCGGCGGGTTTGCACATCCAGGCCTGTAAAAGGGTTATCCAGCATCAGCAGCACAGGCTTTTGCAGCAGGCCTTTGGCAATCATTACGCGGCGGGTTTCCCCGTTGGAGAGCTTGATCAGCTCCTTATCCAGCAGTGTATTGATGCGCAGAGGGGCCAGCAGGGGCTCCTCCTGCGGGGTAGCGGTCTCCCCATACAGGTATTGGCGCACGGTAGGGGCATCGCCCGCATCCATGCTGTTAAAGCGTTGCTGATAATAAAAATCGGATGTATTGCTGCGGTTGCGGAAATTATGATGATGAGCTACCTGCGCCAGCAGGTTGCGGTAAGTGAAATACGGATCTGTAATGGTGTGCTGCTGCCGGTACTGGTCATAAAAGTGGTAATGGATACCGCCGTTGATCACGTTAAAGCGGCCTGCAATCGTATTTAATAACGCCGTTTTGCCCGAGCCGCTGTTGCCTGTAATGGCCCACTGCTGGCCTTCCAGCACTTCCCAGTTCAGGTGGGTGAATAATGTTTTATCCAGGTAGCGTACGGTAATATGTTCCAGCGTAAGGAAAGCCCTGCCTTTTTCACTCATGATCAATTTGTTGACGGTTACACACTTATAAAGGGCGTAAATTTATGAAAGGTTTGGGCTAGTTTTGGAAAAAATTGAAGGCCCATGGTCGATGGTCCATGGTCCATGGCGGTGAGCGGGGAGGCATGTGCTGAGCAGGAAATGAAGTTGTATAGAGAACAAATCATGCGATCCCCTCCCCGTGCCGGCAGCCAACATGCTGCAACAAACCATTCTAAGAACTAATATCATTATGATCTGGGTAGAGAAAACATTTGAATCATTAACCACAGCAGAATTATATGAGCTGCTGCACCTGCGCAGCGAAGTTTTTGTAGTTGAGCAAAATTGCCCTTACCAGGATATGGATTATTCCGACCAGCAGGCGGTACATGTAATGGGTTATAATAACGATCACAAACTGGTAGCTTATACCCGCCTGTTTGCTCCCGGCATTAAATATGAAATGGCTTCTATCGGCAGGGTGATCACCGCAAAGGAAGTAAGGGGCACAGGTGCAGGAAGGGAGCTGATGGAAAAATCTATTGCTTTACTGGAAGCACGTTTTGGCAAACAACCTATTAAGATAGGCGCACAACAATATTTACTGAAGTTCTATACTTCTTTAGGCTTCCGCCAGAGTAGTGAGATGTACCTGGAGGATAATATACCGCATGTTGAAATGATCAGAGAGTAGTTGAATGAGGGCTATCGCCGTTTTGGCGGTTCCGCCTTCCTGGGTACATGTACTTTAATATTCCCTAAGGGTATACAATAAGATACGGTGTATTGCCAGTCGAACTGCGATCCTTTGGTGCCGCTGCCAAAACCGGGTATTACAATGGGGGGAAATGCCAGATCTTTACTGGGGCCGCTCACCTTGATCTTTTCCCGGATGCTCCATCCTAAGAAGAAGTTCTTTAATACCTCTGCTTTCAGCCCAAGGATCAGCTCTACCCAATGCGCATTCACGCTGGTCTTCGGGAAGCTGCCGGGTAGCTTATCGCCCCAGTAAGAATCATAAATAGTATAGCTGGGCGCCTCATAATTCAGGTGGGCAAATCCATAGCGGATACCGCCATAGATCATATACCGCTCCTTATTGCTGATCTTTTGCAGGAAATTCCAATCCACCCCTACGGTTGTAAAAATACCATTGCCTTTATAGGTGTAGTTGCTGTCACTGTGCGAGGTGGTATGAAAGCCCAGTTCTGCGGCCAGGTACAGGTCTTTTTTAATACGCATGTCACCCGCAAAGGAAACATCCGTTCTATAGGGCTGAAATACTTTGAGGATAAAACGGCTGATGTCAATACCCACCCTTATGCCGCCGGGTACTTCGTATATACTATCGGGTAGGGCCGGCACCGGCTTTTTCTTCTCCGCAACATTTTTACGCGCAGTAGTATCTGCAGCCCGTACGCTGCTGTCTATAGGCGTAAGCGCAGGTTTCTTTACCTGTGCCTGCGCTGCTATGCAGCTGCTGCTAAATACCAAAATATAAAGTAATATGCGCCGTATCATTCGTGGTGGAAGTTATAGCTCTTTGATTGATCAATAATGATTGAATAGTGTTATTAGTGCTGATCACCGTATCCAGGTTAAAAAAAGTAGCAAAGCCGCAACCCGGAGAAACAAAGTGCGGCGCCCTCTTGTACCGGAAGGTAATAGTATCCGGGTCGGAGATGGAATCAACCTTCAGGTAAAAACGGCTGCTGTCCGCTACCGGCGACAGGGACAGGAATACATCCGACACGGCCTGTTTGCGGTAAATGCTATCCATACCCAGTGCGCGCAGCGTTACCTGGGCCATGGTAGTATCCCGTGTAAAACCGGCGCTGTCGCGTATAAAGCGCATGTGCAGATCCGTGTTCAGCGCCTGGTCACAGAACTTGGTCTCATCATCACAGGCCACCGCCGCTAACAGGAATATTAATATAAAGTACTTCACAAATAAGCCGTTAGTAATTAATGATTAATAATGAATTAATAATCAAGAGGGAAATGTTGCGTGTTTATGAAGAATGAATAATCCATAATTAAGAGCACGATATTACGTGTAATATCCGTACCCCTTATTATTAATTATTCATTCTTCATTATTAATTAATTATACAGCTCTTTCTTCAGGAACTTCGCGGTGTGGCTATCCTTGCAGGTGCTCACCTCTTCCGGCGTGCCGGTGCAAAGAATGGTACCGCCGCCGCCGCCGCCTTCGGGACCCAGGTCAATGATGTGGTCTGCCATTTTGATCACATCCAGGTTATGTTCAATTACCAGGATGGTATTGCCCCGGTCTACCAGCTTATTCAGCACGTTCAGGAGCAGTTGTATATCCTGGAAGTGCAGGCCGGTAGTAGGTTCATCCAGGATGTAAATGGTTTTACCGGTATCTTTCTTGGATAGCTCCGTGGCCAGCTTCACACGCTGCGCCTCGCCACCGGAAAGGGTTACGGCCGACTGGCCCAGGGTAATATACCCCAGTCCCACATCCTGCAGGGTTTTAACCTTGCGGTAAATGTAATTTACGGGCTGGAAAAATTCCACGGCTTCATCCACCGTCATATCCAGCACATCGGAAATGGACTTGCCCTTGTAACGTATTTCCAGGGTTTCGCGGTTGTAGCGGCGCCCGTTGCATTTTTCACAATGCACATATACATCCGGCAAAAAGTTCATTTCTATTACGCGCATGCCGCCGCCTTCACACACATCACAGCGGCCGCTTTTAACATTAAAGGAAAAACGGCCCGCATTATATCCCCTGATCTTGGCTTCCGGCACCTGTGAGAACAGCTGGCGGATATCGGTGAAGAAACCGCAGTAGGTAGCCGGGTTGCTGCGCGGCGTGCGGCCTATGGGCGATTGATCTATCTCAATCACCTTATCAATATTTTCCAGCCCCTTTATGCTTTTATAAGCCAGTGGTACCAGCTTGGAATCATATGCGTGTTTGGAGAGGATGGGGTACAGCGTTTCATTAATGAGGGTGGATTTACCGCTGCCGGAAACGCCTGTTACGCAAATGAAAGTGCCCAGGGGAAGCTTTACGCTTACATTTTTCAGGTTGTTGCCGGTAGCGCCTTTCAGCTCCAGGAACTTGCCGTTACCTTTTCTTCTTTCCTCCGGGATGGTAATGCCGTGTTTACCATTCAGGTAACCAGCCGTAGGCGTATTCAGCTTTACTACCTGCTGGGGCGTGCCCTGGGCAATGATCTGCCCACCGTGAATGCCGGCGCCGGGGCCTACATCCACCAGGTGATCGGCATGCAGCATAATATCTTTATCATGCTCCACCACGATCACGGTATTGCCCATTTCCCGCAGGTGCTGCAGGGCTTCTATCAGCTGCATATTATCCCGCTGGTGCAGGCCTATGCTGGGCTCATCCAGGATGTAGGTGATGCCCATCAGCTGCGATCCTATCTGGGTAGCCAGGCGGATACGCTGCGATTCCCCGCCGCTGAGCGTACGGGTTGGGCGGTTCAGGGTCAGGTAGCTTAAACCTACGTTCAGCAGGAACTGCAGCCTTTCCCTTATTTCCTTCAAAATATCTTTGGCAATAACATTCTGTTTGCTGTCCAGCCGTTTTTCAATATTCCGGAACCAGTCCTGCAGCTTATCCAGGTCCATTTCTCCCAGCTCGGAAATATTCTTTTCATCTACCTTAAAATGCAGGCTTTCCTTTTTCAGGCGTGCGCCGTTACATTCCGGGCAGGTGCTCAGCTGCATAAAACCTTCTGCCCAGTTACGCACGTAGTCAGAGGAGGTATCATTGAAATAGCGGCGTACCATGTTCACTACGCCTTCGTATTCGGTAGCGTATTCCCCGTTGCCGTTGGAACCAAAGTCCATATCCACTTCCAGCTTGCCGTTCTCATCGCCGAACAGCAGCACGTTCATCGCTTTCTGTGGAATATCACTAATGGGTGCGGTGAGGGAGAATTTGTATTTGCGGGAAAGCTGCTGTACCTGTTTAAAGGTAAAGGTATCCCGCGCTTCGCCCAGGGGCGCCAGGCCGCCATCATTAATGGATACGCTGTAGTCCGGGATCACCTCATCCATATTGATCTGGTAAATGGTGCCCAGGCCTTTACAGCGGGGACAGGCGCCGTAGGGGGAGTTAAAGGAAAAGGTGTTGGGAGAGGGCTCTTCGTAAGAGAGGCCGGTATCCTCACACATCAGCTGCTTACTGTACTGGCTTACCTTTTCGGTATCATTGTCCATTACAAACAGCAGTCCTTTGCCCATTTGCAGGGCTTTTTGCACGCTCTGGCTAATACGGGTGCGTGCATCTTCCTGTACCTGTATGCGGTCTATTACCAGCTCAATATCGTGGATCTTGTAGCGGTCTACCTGCATGCGCTCTTTCAGGTCCTGGATCTCACCATCCACCCGCACTTTCAGGTAGCCCTGCTTGCGCACCTGCTCAAACAGCTCCCGGTAATGGCCTTTACGGCCGCGTACCAGGGGGGCCAGTATCACCAGCTTCTTTTTGGCGTAGTGCTTAAACAGGTGGGCCAGTATTTCCTCTTCGGAAAAACGCGTCATGCGCTTGCCGGTGTTATAGGAATAGGCTACACCTACACGGGCATACAGCAGGCGCAGGAAATCATAGATCTCCGTAATAGTGCCTACAGTAGAGCGGGGATTTTTGTTGGTGGTTTTCTGTTCTATGGAAATAACCGGCGAAAGGCCGGTGATCTTATCTACATCCGGCCTTTCCATATCGCCAATGAACTGGCGGGCGTAGGCGGAAAAGCTTTCCATATAACGGCGCTGACCTTCCGCATAAATGGTATCAAAAGCCAGTGATGATTTGCCGCTGCCACTGATGCCGGTGATCACCACCAGCTTGTTCTTGGGCAGCTGCAGGTCCAGGTTCTTCAGGTTGTGTTCCCGGGCGCCAAACACTGCAATATTATCATCCGCAGCTACCGGTACAGCAGGAACCGTTGCATTCTTCTTCTTTGACATAAGCTAAAGTCCTCAAAAAGTTCTTGTCCGAACTTTTTCAAACTACTAAACTACACCATAATTGGTTGCCAACCCTCAAATTTTTCTGATTAACGCAGGGCCATATGTTTACCCACAAACTGCAGGTATTGCTCCCAATCGTAGGAGGTAACATCATGTTTGCCGGAGCGGATATGATAGCGGATAAACTCCCCAGTGGGCTGCTGTGTGTGCGGAAAGGTTTCAGTGCCAACGCCTTCTTTGCCAAACAGTTTGTACACCGGTTCGGCATTGCGGGCGCTCAGGAATTCGCCGCGTGGGTCAGACCATTGGTCGCCTTCGGCGCTGGCTACGTATAGGGGGCGGGGAGCAATAAGGGCCAGCAGCATGTGCTGGTCTACCGGCAAAGCGGCGGTATTATTCGCAAAGGTTTTATAATTGGCTACAAACCAGTGGGGGAAGTTGCGGGTAATGATTTCTATGTTCTCGCCATAGTCCCGTTTAGAGAGGGCGGCTCCGCCTTCGCCGGATTCATTAGAGATGACCATAGCAAAACGCGGATCGCTGGCGCCGGCCCACAGGGCGGCCTTACCCAGGCGGGAGTGGCCCATCAGCAGCACCAGGTCCTCATTTACCCTGCGGTCCTGCCGCAGGTAATCCAGCGCGCGGCATAACGCCCATGCCCAAACGCCCATGGCGCTCCACTCCTGCGGCTCTATGTGTAATACATCTTTTAGCTGGGTGCGGAAGCCGGTTTGCCAGCCATCCGGCTTATCGGCTTCCACCTCTCCGTAAAAAAAGGTGGCTACGCCATACCCGCGGCTGATAATATCTTTGATAGGCCATTGTGATGCCTGCGCGCCCCTGGAGGCTTCTGTAGCATGGTTATCAACAATGCCGGGGCCTTTTACCGTATAATGCGCGGTAATGGGAATAGTGGTATCATCCACTACGGACTGATTGCCATAAAAGTTCATGCCCAGGAATACCGGTACCTGGCCCCGTACTTTATTGGGCAGGTATAATAACAGGTGGATCTGTGCATTGGTATCGGCCCGGTTAAAATACAGGGTGATCTGTTTGCAGGTGGCCATGCTGTCCAGCGCATAGGGGTTCAGGCTGGTCACTTTAAAGCTCATTTGTACCGGCGTGCGCGGAAAACGGCCATACACATTGGTTTCAAACAGGTGATAGATATACGGGCGCTGTACTTTGTTCCATTGCTGTACAGTGGTAACGGTTTTACCGTCAGCCATTTGTAATGGGTCGGGGAGCGTATAGGCAGGTACGTTAGCTTCAGTTAGATTAGCTTCAGTTCTTTGTGCAAACGCCGTTATGCTGAAAAGGCAGCAAATAAAAAGCAGCGTGGATAAGCGGTGCATAGGCAACATATATGCAAAAGGTACCGAAATTCTATGCCAAAAAAAAGGAACGGCCGTTAGTAAAACAGCCGTTCCTTTTTTTGAATATAAAGCAGTATGTGAGCCACCACGTTAGTGATGGAACGAAATTTTTATGCTTTTACTTTTGTAAATACTACAATGGCATTATGTCCACCAAATCCAAAAGTATTGCTCATGGCAACATCCACTTTACGCTGCTGCGCCTTGCCAATGGTCAGGTTTACATCCGTAGGAATGCCTTCGCCTAATACTGTTGTATTAATGGTGGGCGGCACAATATCCTCCTGGGTAGCCTTGATACAGGCAATGGCCTCAATAGCGCCGGCAGCACCCAGTAAGTGGCCGGTCATGGATTTGGTAGCGCTTACGTTCAGTTTTTTCACCAGCTCTCCAAAAAGGCCGGTAATGGCTTTCAGCTCGCTGATATCTCCTACCGGGGTAGAGGTAGCGTGTGCATTAATATAATCTACATCTTCCAGGGTCAGCTCCGCATCTTCAAGTGCTTCTTTCATGCCCAGCTTAGCGCCCAACCCTTCGGGGTGGGTAGCGGTCAGGTGGTAAGCATCTGCCGTCATAGCGCCGCCCACCATTTCTCCGTAGATAGTAGCACCTCTTTTTATTGCGTGCTCGTATTCTTCCAGGATGATGGCGCCTGCGCCTTCGCCCATTACAAAACCGTCACGGTCCGTATCAAAGGGGCGGGAGGCGGTTACCGGCTCCTCATTGCGGGTGCTCAGGGCTTTCAGCGCGTTAAAACCGGCAATACCTGCACGGGTGATAGGCGCTTCAGAGCCACCGGCTACAATTACATTGGCTTTGCCTAAACGTATGTAGTTAAAAGCATCTACCAGGGCGCTGCTGGAAGAAGCGCAGGCAGATACCGTACAATAGTTTATACCCATAAAGCCATATTTAATGGCTATTTGTCCTGCTGCAATGTCAGAGATCAGCTTGGGAATAAAGAAGGGATTGAACTTGGGAATAAAGCCACCCTGGGTAAATTCCACGATCTGGTCTTCGAAGGTTTGCATACCGCCGTTGCCAGAGGCCCAGATCACACCGATCTTTGTTTTGTCGATATCCCCGGTATGAATACCGGCATTTTCAATAGCCTCCTGCGCGGCCACCATGGCATATTGTGTAAAAAGATCCATTTTACGGGCCTCTTTCTTCTCCATGAACTTTTCTATATCAAAATTTTTCAGCTCACAGGCAAACTTGGTCTTAAATTCTGTGGTATCAAACCGGGTGATCGGTGCCGCACCGCTGGTGCCGGCTTTGATATTTTTCCAAAAAGTGTTTACATCATTCCCGATAGGCGTTAATGCTCCCAACCCAGTAACTACAACCCTTTTTAGTGAAATAGTACGCATAAAAGTTTAATCAAATATTATAGTAGAGCGCAAATTTAGTTACTTATTCTTATAAAATGTAAAATGTAAGATTTTAAATGTAAAATGTAAAGGAAGGGTACGCCGCAATTTTAAGCCGTTTTAAAGGATTGCCCGGCAGTTTGCAAATCTAATTTTAGTTACCTTCGCCTCCTCTCGTATAACATGTTATCAGGGGCTGCCGCAAATGAGAAGACTGTAATGGCCAATGTGGAGGACCTGCTGCTGAAAGCTTCAGCAGGGGACAGGCAGGCTTTTGCAGACCTGTACACGGCCTGTTTTCCGGGTTTATACCGTTTTGTACACTTCAACACCCGCTCCCAGGCCGATGCTGAGGAGATTATCCAGGACATTTTCCTGAAAATGTGGGAGCGCCGGGAAACCCTCACTGAGATCCGCTCCCTGGAAGATTACCTCTTTATAATGGCTAAGAACAAGCTGCTGGACCGCACCCGGCAACAGGCCACCCGCCTGAAGGCCGTGCAGGAGCTCAGCGCCGGCCAGGAGCAAGCCGGTACTACGGCAGAAGGGGACCTTATTTATAAGGAATACGAGCGTGCCGCCATGGACGCCATCACCAGGCTCCCCAAACGCAGGCAGCTGATCTTTTTTATGCGCACGCAGCAAAGCATGTCCCTCAATGAAATAGCCGCTGCCTTCCATATTTCCCGTTCGGCAGTGAAGAAGCACCTGTACGCCTCCATCCATTTTATTAAGCAGCAGCTGCATTTGGAGTAAGAGCGGCTTTAGTGGCCCGGTACTGGTAATATTGCTCGTGCCTGCCGTTTGTAAGAACTGATCTTACCTGGTAATCAGGTACTTAAAAAATTTTCAAAAAAACTTTCACTTCGGGGTGTCCATTTGAGACAGGTGTACGTCTTTACTCCTGTATAGTAGAAACTACCCATGGACCAGCCGACAATTATATTATTACTGGAAAAGTATGCCCGGGGCGTTGCCTCGCCGGAAGAAGCCGCGCAGGTAAATGCCTGGCTGCAGCAAACTACCCCGGCGGAGTTCGATGCTGTATTACAGCAGTGTGATGTGCCGGCGGAGTTTAAGGTGGTCCCGCCCATTTCCCCGGAATTTGCATACAGGCTGGAAAGCCGGCTGGATGTGCTGGATGAAGGAGCGGCGCCTATACGCCGCCGTGGCGTTGTATACCTGAAAAGATTAGCGGCCGCTGCCGCTGTGCTGGTATTGCTGGCAGGCGGCGCTTTGTACTGGTTACGTACACCTGCCCCGCAACCGGTAGCGCAGGCTGTACCCAAAGCAGCCGCGCCGCAGGTACATGCCCCCGGCGGTAACCGGGCCATGCTTACCCTGGCAGACGGCAGCACCATTGTGCTGGACAGTGCGCAGAATGGCGTGCTGGCGCAGCAGGGTAGCACCCGCATTATAAAACTGAATAACGGACAACTGGCTTATAGCCCGCCCGCTGCCGGTAACGGCAGCGAGGCGGTTTTTAACACCATTAGCACTCCTGCCGGTGGCCAATACCAGCTTACCCTGCCTGATGGCAGCAAGGTATGGCTGAATGCCGCCTCCTCCTTACGTTTTCCCAACCACTTTAGCGGTGACGAGCGCAGCGTAGAGCTGCATGGAGAAGGGTATTTCGAAATAGCGCATAATAAAGCCCTCCCTTTCCGGGTAAAAGTGAACGATGCAGTGGTAGAAGTATTAGGTACTCACTTTAACGTGAACGCCTATAGCGATGAAACAGATGTACGCACCACTTTACTGGAAGGTGCTGTGAAAATGAGCAAGGGCGCGGCTTCCGTATTACTGGCGCCCGGGCAGCAGGCCCGCCTTCAAAAGAACGGGAACATGAACCTGGTAAAGGAAGCGGATCTGGAGCAGGCCATGGCCTGGAAGAATGGTTATTTCCAGTTCAATAAAGCCGACCTGCCTACACTCATGCGGCAGATCGCCCGCTGGTACGGCCTGGAAGTGGTGTACGAAGGCCCGGTAAAAGATTATGAATTTGTGGGCAAAATAGCCCGGAACGTATACCTGGCCGACGTTTTAAAAGCGCTGGAAGGCAGCGGGGTGCACTATCGTATGGAAGGCAACCGCTTAATAATAATGAGCTAATTATAATAATTACAGATAAGTGACAATAACAACACATAGCAAACAAACACGTGTATCGAAAACTTAAATAAACAGGGTTTTCCAAAAAGAAACCGGAAGTGCAGTGAACACTCCCGGCGGGCGTTTGGAATAACTACAAAGATGCGTTGAACAACTTTAATTAACCAAACCAAACAAAGTTATGAAACTACGGGTACATTGTAAAGTGCCGCCCAGGCGACATTTTGCAGCCACCAACCTCATTCTTGTTATGAAATTGACCACACTTTTTTTATTGGTTGGCATTTTACAGATCAGTGCTAAGGGATACTCGCAAAAGATCACCCTGGCCGCAAAGAATGTACCGCTGAGCAAGGTGTTTGCCGACATCCAGGCCCAGAGCGGCTTTTCCCTCCTGTACGACAATAACCTGATCAAGCAGACAAGGAATATTGATATTAATGTAAAAGAAGCGTCGGTTGATGAAGTGCTGACCACCTGCCTCAAAGGTTTACCACTTACCTATGAGGTAGCCGGCAAGATCATTATTATCCGCGCAAAACCCGGCGGGGCCGCCGTAACACCACCGCCGCCCCAGACCGTACAGGGTTCGGTAAAAGATGAAACCGGGCAACCCCTGTTCGGCGCCGTAGTATACCTGAAGGAGATAAAACGTGGTGCGCAAACCGGCGCAGACGGCTCCTTTACCATTGCCAATATAGCCCCCGGTACTTATACCCTGGCCATCTCTTTTTTGGGGTATGAGCCGCAGGAACAGCAGCTGACAGTGAACAATGAAACCGTAAACATCACCGTTACCCTTAAACAGGCGGTGAACAAACTGAAAGATGTAGTAGTGGTAACAGCCCTGGGGGTTAAAAGATCCGAAAGGTCTGTTACCTATGCTACCCAGCAGGTAAATGGCAGTGAGCTTACCAAGGTAAAAACATCTAACCTGGTAAATACCCTGAATGGTAAGGTGGCAGGGTTAAACATCTCCTCCAGCTCCTCCGGCGTGGGTGGTTCTGCCAAGGTAATTTTGCGCGGTAACAAATCCGGCCTGCAAAGCAACCAGGCATTGTATGTGATCGATGGGGTGCCCATGAACAATACTACCACCAACCAGCCGAACAGCTCTTATGGCGGCGGTACTTCCTATGATGGTGGGGATCCTATCTCTAACCTGAACCCGGAGGATATTGAAAGCATTTCCGTGCTGAAAGGTGCCTCTGCAGCGGCATTATACGGCAGCCAGGGTGCAAATGGTGTGATCCTCATTACCACCAAAAGCGGCAAGGCAGGCCGCTTGCAGGTGAATGTATCTTCAGTATACACCATTGACAAAGTGGCTACTAAACCGGAGTTTCAGAACAGCTACGGGCAAACACCCGGTACGCCTACCCAAAGCTGGGGCAATAAAATTTCCAACGGCGGCCACGACAACCTGGATGATTTTTACCAGACCGGCCAGAACTGGACCAACTCTGTAAATCTTTCCGTAGGTACGGATAAGGCGCAAACCTATTTCTCTTACGCCAACACCAGCGCCAAAGGTATTGAGCCGGGCAATAAGCTGGGCCGTAATAATATCACCTTCAAGGAAACCGGTCATTTCTTCGATAATAAGCTGACGGTGGAAGGAGATGTGAACTATGTTACGCAAACCATAGATAACACGCCTACTGCCGGTTTTTACACCAACCCTTTAACGGGCCTGTACCTGTTTCCGCGCGGGGTGGATATACTGCCGTATAAAAATGGTTTTGAGCAGCTGAATGCAGCTACCAACCGGCCCACACAGAACTGGGCTTTCCCGGAAGACATACAGCAGAACCCCTGGTGGATCGTTAACCGCAACACCAATTCACTGACCCGTAACCGGGTGCTGATGAATGCCAGTGTAAAGTATGATGTGAAGCCCTGGCTGAACGTACAAGCCAGAGGAAGCATTGACCGCATCAATGATATTTACGAGCAGAAGCTGTATGATGGTACCAGCAATGTAATTGCACCGGTGAACGGCGCTTACAACTACCGCAACGGCGTAAACACCCAGCAGTATGGTGACCTGATCGCCAACTTCAACTTCCCTGTTAACAAGTTCAAGGTAACAGGCCTGGTAGGTACCAGCGTGCGGGATGTAAAAACTACCGGTAACTATTACGCTTCCGGCCAGGACGGATTGTACCTGCCCAATGTATTTACCCTTCAGAACTTCAAGGTGCTAAACCCGCTGAACTCTGCTACGATGCAGGAAAAGCACAGCCAGTGGCAGTCTGTGTTCGCCAGTGCCAACATCTCTTATAATGATTGGGTATACCTGGATCTGACTGCCCGTAACGACTGGGCCTCTAACCTTTCTTACACACCGGATCTGAGCTACTTCTATCCCTCTGTAGGTTTGAACTTTATACTGAGCCAGGTGCTTACCTTACCGCAGGCTATCAGCTATGCCAAGGTAAGAGGTTCATTTGCGCAGGTAGGTAATTCTCCCGATGCATATTTGAGTAACCCGGCCGCCTATACGATTGGCGCGGGCGGCCTTGTGATCGGCAGCACCAAAGCGCCTTTTACCACGCTGAAACCGGAGCTCACTAACTCATTGGAATTTGGAACGGAATGGCGTTTCTTCAATAACCGCCTAAATGTAGATGCTACCTATTATAAAACCAATACCAAGAACCAGACGATAGAAATATCCGCCAGCAATGCTAGCTACTACAATACATTTTATATTAATGCCGGTAACATTCAAAACAAGGGGGTAGAAGTATCCATCGGTTATGATGTGATCAGCAACAGTAAGCTGAAATGGAACACAGCGCTGAACTACTCTGTAAATGATAACAAAGTAATTTCCCTGGACGACCACGTGCCTTACTTTACGCTGAGCGGCCAATCCGGCACCAGCTATGCATCCCAGTTTGCCAAAGGCGGCTCTTACGGGGATATTTATGGCACCACCCTGTCGCGCGATGCGCAGGGACGTGTAATGATAGATGCAAATGGCAAACCCATTGTGCAGGGGGGCGACCTGACGTACCTGGGCAATGCCAATACCAAATGGCAGCTGGGCT